>JAEEGL013148306.1_pt1 | contig 20965 bp, 7 predicted proteins | sample 9134231 | NCBI WGS metagenome assembly JAEEGL01 (sample SAMN16246548, study PRJNA631951) | gut metagenome | biome: gut microbiome; feature: rumen; material: fiber-attached | host: Bos | place: Iran: Karaj | collected 2018-10
CAGATAATAGTATCTGTTAACAACTGTAGCATTTTCGCCTTCACCATAGGTTACCTGAACCCTGATGCCCTGCTCGTCTTTATTCTTTACTCTAAGGATAATGGTGCTGTCAGGATCCTCGGTAAGATCCGCATTTCTCCACTCATCCTCTTCATTAAATACCAAATCATCGTTTGAATCTTCTATGATGCCTGCTTCTACCTTGGTAGCTTCAGGAGCATCGATCTTAAGACTTACATAGAATCCGGAGGAAAGATCACCTGATCCGTAAGCTTCCCAGTCACGTGTCTCTCTTAAGGTTCCGGTCAGCAGATAAGTATTTTCGCCATATTCTGCTCTGAATTCCTCATCTGTGGTTTCTATCTTGATATTCTGCTGAATATCTTTTGCCTTAAGTCCGCCGTATTCTTCACCATAGAATGCAAACTCATCATCTGGAGCATAGACTTCAAGAACTTCACTTGGATTCTGAAGCTTCAGTCCGGAAACATCATAAAGTCTCTGAACAACAGCTCCGCTCTTTGTATAGGTCTTCTTAAGTGTAAGAGCATCCTCAAAGTTCTTCATATAGAGAACAATGAGTCCATCTGTAGGATCAACCTTATACTCTTCGCCCTTAGCATTTACAATGCTTACGGTATCCTGTCCGATGTTAGCAACATGGAGTGTAAGGTAATAGCCCTGATCCATATCCTTGCCAAATGCGGAAGAATAGTCGCGAACATACTTAAGTGTTCCGGTGATTGCATCGCCTTCAACCTTGACATCGCCGTAATCAAGATCAGCTACTGTCTTGCCAAAGAGATCAGCATCTGCAGGAACAGTTGCGTCTAATGCAAAGCCTGAGCATTCTATATCAGAGAGTGTGAAGATTCTCTGTACTACAGTATTATCAACATATGTTGCCTTAACAAGGATACTCTGTGTATCTTTGTTTGCTACTCTGCATACGATGGTTGTGTCAGGATCATTTGTGAGGTCCTGAAGTCTCCAATTTGCGTCTGCAGTTTCGCCAATGCCTGCCTCAATCTTTGTTGCGCCGGGTGCATTGACCTTAAGAGCTGCATAGAAGCCGGATGAAAGCTCACCGGTTCCGTATGCGGACCAGTCCTTAACTTCCTTCAGCGTTCCTCTAAGGAGGTATACAGGGATTTCTTCTTCCTGTCCATCACCGATAGTCAGATCCTTAGGTTCGCTGTTCGGATCGTAAATGATTACCTTATCCTGAATATTTGATGCCTTAAGTCCGCCGTAATTCTTTCCGAAGAACTCGAAGTCATCCTTAGGAACTACAACATCAAAGTGGTCTGCAGGGTGCTGAAGTGCAAGTCCTGCGAGACTGTACTCTCTTGTCTCAACAGCTCCGTTTGTATAGGTCTTCTCAAGCTTGATGGTAGCTGTCTTAAGTGCCTCAAGATCATACTTAACATAGAGAACGATAAGTCCGTCCTCAGGATCAACAGGATACTTTGTGCCGCTTGCGCTTACTATATTAACTGTATCTTCTCCGATGCCATCAACATGAAGTGCAAGGTAATGTCCAACGTCCATACCTTCGCCGAAAGCAGATGAGTAATCATCTATAAGGCTAAGAGTTCCACTGATAGCATTGCCTGCAACCGCCATCTTATCCTGGAGGTCTGTTACCTTCTTGCCAAAGAGATCTTCGGTCTCAGCAATATTAAAGTCAGCCTCAAGGCCCTTGATAACAAGGTCTTTAAGAGTATAAGCAAATTCTCTTTGCTTTTCTTCATCAGCATACTTAACAATGATTCTTACAGTCTGATTATCTTTGTCTGCTACTCTTACTATGATGACTCTATCAGGATCATTTGTGAGGTCCTGAAGTCTCCATGACTCCGCAGTAGCTTCAGAAATCTTTCCTGTGTACTCGCCAATACCGGCCTTAATATATTCAGCGCCGGGGGCATTGACCTTAATAGCTAAATAGTGACCGGAAGCAAGCTCGCCTGTTCCATATGCGGTCCAGTTCTTAACTGTGTTAAGAGTTCCTGCGATTGTTCCGTACTCTTCACCCTGACCAGGCTCAGTCAAAACGACATCAGTCTGGAGGTCAGAAGTCTTCTTTGCGCCATAGTCATTACCAAATAACTTGAAATCCTTATCAGGTACTGTTATAGCGAATACTGTTGAAGCGGGTTCTAAAGTAAGACCTGAAAGATCATACTCGCGTCTTTCTACTGATCCGTCTTCATAGGTTACTTCAAGGAATAATGGCTTTGTCTTATCCTTGACAAGAAGTACCAGCTCTCTGTCCATGAGATGCTTCTCAAGCTCAGCTGCTGAACTCTTTGTCTCATACTCGCCAAGTATTCCATACTTAAGTGACTTAGCATAAGGAATATCTACATTGAGTGCAAGGTAGTTACCATACTGCTCATCTGCCTTGCTGCTGAATTTTGTGTAATCACCAACAAACTTAAGTGTTCCCTTGATTGCTGTATCTGTGATCACAATATCTTTCTGGAGGTCTTCAGGCTTCTTTCCTAAAAGATCCTGCTCGTTTTCTCCAAATACTGCACTAGCTTCAAAGCCTTCAAGCTTGAGGCCTTCAAGTGTGTAGTACTTCTCAACAACCTTATCAAGATATGTAAGTTCAACCTTAACAGACTGTTTCTCTTTATCCTTTACTCTAAGGATAATGGTCTTGTCATCATCATTTGTAAGGTCGTTAAGTCTCCATGCATTTTCTGGAGCATTTGATATTTCTTCTGTGTACTCGCCGATGCCGGCCTGGATCTTTGATGCGCCGGGTGCATCGATAGTTATGCTTACATAGTGGCCTGTACCAAGATCTCCGCCAAATGCTTCCCAGTTGTTGACAGCCTTAAGAGTTCCTGCGATGGTTCCATACTCTTTGCCCTCAGGAGCCTCAGTAACTACGACGTTTGCCTGTATATCAGAAGCCTCCTTTCCGCCGTAGTCCTCGTCAAAGAATGCGAAGTCATCAGCAGGTGCTTTGATAACAAGGTCGCCAATCTCAGGCTGGAGCTCAAGTTTTCCAAGATAGTACTTTCTGATTACAACAGCGTTGCTGCCCTCATAGATCTTTTCAATAGTAAGGAACTCCTCTGTAAGATCCTTATTTTCAATATAGAGGACAATGAGTCCGTCTGAAGGGTCTACAGGGTACTTTTTGCCGCTGGAAGTAACTACGTTAACTGTATCCGTGCCAATGGCATCAACATGGAGTACAAGGTAGTGGCCCTTATCCATGCCTTCGCCAAAGGCTGCTGAATAATCGTCAACGTATCTAAGTGTTCCGGTAAAGTAGCTGTCGTTCACGAGCTTGATGTCTTTTCCGAGCTCAGATGCTTTCTTTCCGAAAAGATCCTTTTCATCAGAAATTTCTACATCTGCTGCGAACTTATCGAGCATAAGATTGCCAAGGTAATAATATCTTTCCTCAACAATAGGATCGCTGTCAGGAACAGTATAGGTAACTCTTACAAGAACGCTCTGCTCATCCTTGTTAGCTACTCTTAAAATGATAGTCCTGTCAGGATCAGCTGTAATATCATTAAGTCTCCATGCATCTTTTGGTGCATCTGCTACAGGTCCTACGTACTCGCCAATACCCGCCTCAACCTTGGATGCGCCGGGTGCTTTAACCTTAAGAGCTACATAGTAACCGGAGGAAAGCTCTCCTGTTCCGTATGCGGACCAGTCTTTGAGCTCTTTAAGTGTTCCTTCGATTAAATAGTAGGTTCCATAAGTCTCATCTTCCTGCGCTTCACTAATAGTGATGTCCTGAATATCACCTGCTGTAATGCCGCCATAATCCTCTCCGAAGAATTCGAAGTCTTCATAAGGAGCTACAACGTCAAAATCAGTTGCGGGATCTTCGAATTTAAGACCTTTAATGTCGTAAACTCTTCTCTCAGTAGAGCCATCCTCATAGGTTACCTCAAGGAATACAGGATCCTTGGTATCCTTGATCAAAAGGACAAGCTCTCTGTCCATTAGATGAGCTGTCAGTTCATCAGGTGTACTGTTTGTTGTATACTCTTTCTTAATGCCGTACTTAAGAGACTTAGCATAAGGAATATCAACGTTCAGTGCCAGATAGTAACCATTCTGCTCATCCTTATTACTGCTAAATCCTGTGTAGTCAGATACAAGCTTAAGCGTTCCGCTAATAGCTGTATCTGTGACTCTCATGTTCTCCTGAAGATCTGAAGGCTTCTTGCCAAGCAGATCCTGCTCTTTTGTGCCAAAGGCTACGCTTGCCTTAAATCCGTCAAGTTTAAGTCCTGTAAGGTCATAGATATACTCTTTGTCTAATTTTGAACTAGCATAAGTGAGCTTTACCTTAACCTTCTGAGTATCTTTGTTTCTGATTCTAAGTATAGCTGTCTTATCAGGATCATTTGTAATATCAGCTACGTTTCCATCGCCATTAACTACAGATACTTCAATCTTCTTTGCAGAAGGAGCATCTACTGTGATAGCAAGATAGTGGCCGGAAGATAAGCCGCTTCCAAATGCTTCCCAGCCTGTTACCTGCTTTAATGTTCCTTCAATAAAGCCATTATCGGTGTCAACAACTAGATTACTCTGAATATCAGAAGCTTTCTTATTTCCAAAAGCTGATCCGAAATTCAGATCTCCGCCTGGCACATTAGCGCCTGCTGCAAATACGTTGGTTCTTTCCTCAATACTAACGAACTCAAGTCCGGAGAGGTCATACTCTCTACTTTCAACTGAACCGTCTTCATAGGTTACTTCAAGGAACAGAGGAAGAGTCTTGATGTCTTTATCTTCGATCATCTCTCTGTCGATAATAAGAACAAGCTCTCTGTCCATTAGATGAGCTGTCAGTTCACCAGCTGTACTGTTTGTTGTGTACTCTTTCTTAATGCCGTACTTAAGAGACTTAGCATAAGGGATATCTAAATCCAGTGCCAGATAGTATCCGGCCTGCTCATCCTCGTTGCTGCTAAATCCTGTGTATCCATCTACCTCGTACAGAGTACCGGTAATTGCATTGCCAGCGACTTCTATATTATTCTGAAGATCTTCAGGGGTCTTTCCAAGAAGATCTAACGTTTTATATTCTGCTTCAGTAAAATCTTCAGCTTCAAAATCATTCAGTTTAAGCTCTGAAAGGTCATAGAGTCTTTCTTTTGTTGTTCCGTCAAGGTATGTAAACTTAACCTTTATAGACTGTTTCTGTTTATCCTTAACTCTAAGAATAATAGTCTTATCGGGATCTTCTGTGAGATCATTAAGTCTCCAGTTCTTTTCTTTAGTCTCACCAATACCAGCCTCAATTTTAGCCGCGCTGGGATCCTTAACTACCAGGCTCACATAATGACCACTTCCAAGGTCTCCACCAAATGCTGCCCAGTTATGAACATGCTTAAGAGTTCCGTAAAGCGTGCCAACTGTTTTACCAGCTTCAGGTTCTAATATTTCAATGCCTTCCTGAATCGATAAAGCACTAAGTGCGTCATAGTAGTCTCCAAAGAACTTAAAGCCATCATCAGGAGCTGCTACTGTAATATCACTTGCTTCAAGTGTAAAGTCCAGATTGTACACATAAACGATATCCTTCCACATCGAATCAGGACCGAGGGTCGGATCTTCGTCATCATTATATGTGCCATAATCTGCTACAGGAGTCTTTTTCTGATCATAGTGCTTTCTGATTCTTATTGGTGTTTTATCCGGCGTAGCCTTAAAGATCCATACGCCAACATTGTCAGCAGGATCAAGCTTTACTTCTGCGCCATTGCCAACCTTTACATAGATTTCTTCCTTTGCATCAGTATCTTTAACACCGGCTCTGTTAAGGAATTTACCCTCAGAATTAACTCTGAAAGCAAAATAATAGCCGTCCTGTTCTGATACTTTGCTGCTAAACTCTTTAAAGCCATCTACCGCATTAAGAGTTCCCTTGATGGTTCCGGTTCCACCATAGGTATATGAATCCTTTTCAAGATCCGGGAAGAACTCATCTGCTGTAGGCTCCTGGCCTGCACCATCAGTTAACAGAGCCTCACCGGTAGTCTCTTCCTTCAGTTCAGCTGTCGGATCGAAGGTAATCTCAATGTTCTTCTGAAGATCGCTGATTTTTTTGCTATCTGTTCCAAAAGGCTGATAGTCAGCGTCATCATATGATGGAGTAGATCCGGTAACATAGGTTATACCATCTCCATCAAAGTCAATGTCCAGAGGACCGCCTATATAATCAGTAACCTTAATAGTATAGGTCACTTTTGTTGATTTTGCGTTTGCTGGATCCTTTGGATTGTTACTCCTTGCATAGAATGTAATCTTGTCTTTGTCGCAAGGATATTTTAATGTCCAGTATTCATCAATATCCTGTTTACTGTCACTTGTAACATAATTCCTGTTTGCCTCATCGCCATATCCGTATCTGAATTCGTATACGCCGTTTACTACAACGTGGAACGTAAGGAAATAGCCTGAAGTCTCTGACGGATGCCAGGAATATCCTACTCCTGCACCGCCTACGTCAAGTATGCCAGTTACATAGTTGAGCTTTGCATTGATCTCATGTTTTTCTGGTTCAGTCTGAGTCGCTGCTTTATCAACTACCTCAACAGTCCCATACTTGTCTTGTGCATCACCTTCATATATCCATCCTTCGGGCGTGCCAGAAGAAACAGTAATTGTAGGTGGCTCAACTACCCCAAATGGATCGTCATCATCCTCAATTTCAGGGTCAGTATCATCCCCCAAAACTTCTTCTGCTTCGAGGTCTTCTGACTCAACGTAGGTTGTCTCGAGGTCTTCTTCCTCAAGTTCAACTACGTCACCAGAATAGTCCTCCAAATCTTCTACGAGTTGCACGTCAAAATCATCGCCGGTATCCACTTCGCCCTGATAGGCCATAGAAGGCACCGCCGATGTGAGTGCTAAAGCTGCTGATAAGACGATACTCATCAGCTTACCAAATAGCCTCTTCCTCATATAAAATTCTCCTTTCGCACTACACTGTTAAGCGGAAAAAATGCTGAAAAAATCGGGGTCTTAAGCCTAAATACTGTCCTTCCGGATTGACAATATTTTTTCACTTTAGACAACCGATTTTAAAATAAATTATCCGCATCGAGTAGATTAATCATATCACTATGCCGTTAATTCTTTTATTAAAATTCTATGAAAGTACTGCTACTAAATTATAAAGAAAGAGACACCCCAGTTGATTACTGAGTTGTCTCTTTTTGATTGCTTTATACTATTTATTTCCACCAATCTGAAAACAGTCTCGCTCTGATATTAAAGCTTATTGTGCGGGTTCCGCCGTAGTTTCCAAGGCCTCTTATAGTAACCTGAGCTTTTCCCTTGCCTACGTTGTTCTTGTAGGTTGCAGAGATGACTTCAAAGTTCTTTTCCCCAGTCTCAGGGTCTATAGCCTTAATCTGCTTACCTCCAATCTTAACTGTAATGTCATCATCATTAAGAACAATAGCCGATCCGGTATATTCCTTGGTCTTAACAGAGATCTTTGCCTTTGAAAGAGGATAAGTTGTTACATGATAGGTTCCCTCTAAAGTCCCCTGATAGTTGTTCTTCCCGGTCGCAGTAACCTTAAGTATAGTCTTTGCAGGGATAACATCTCCGGCCTTTATCTCACTGCCGTCCTCATAGGTATATTTCAGGTCCTTTTCATAGTCGGTACCTGCTTTTAAAAGCTTTCCGTCTGTGTCATAGATCTTAACTGTAGTTTTGAAGGCTCCGGCCTTTGGAAGATATGTTTTATCTGCCGCATCAAGTTTAAGTCTTCCAAGTTTTCCTGTTGCAACCTCATAGGTAACAGCTTTACTGCATACATCCTTGTAATTGCCTTTTCCCTTTATCACAACAGACGCTTCAGAACCAACTCTTTTGTTATTCTTATAGACTAGTGTATAGTCAGTGCCTTCCTTCAAAAATACGCTTCCATGTCTCACTACGATTGTAGCCCTCGCACCGCTCTTGGCATATGGAACTTCGCCCTTTGAAGTTCTGTAAACTTTGATATCATCAGCATTCAAACTGCAAGGCAAAATTGTGAAGGTCTTTTTCACAGTTCCTGTAAAGCCGTTTACACCCGTGAGAATAATTGTAGCCTTCCCGGCTTTAATATTATTTATATAATCTGCCTTAAAATCGCCCTTTCCTGTAGCCTCATCATAGATTGAAAGTGCTTTGCTATCACCTTTTGCGGTAACCTTTATGCTGCCCTTTGCAAGCTCATCGTCAAAAGAGATCTCGCTGCCACTGAAAGTTACAGCTTCCGGCAAGCCGGTGATTGTAGCTCCTTTAAGAGCCTTGCCTGTTATCTTAAATGAAATGCGTTTGCTTCCACTATAACCTTTCTCAGGATTTCCGCTAACCACCACATAGGCTGTTCCCACTTTGTGGTTATTCTCATAAGTTACAAAGTACTCTGTACCTTCGGTAAGAACTTTGGAGCCATCGCTTACGGTAACGGCCGGACGAATCTCCTTATCCTCATCGTACTGCGCATTTTTAATCTTTGAAAACTTAAGGTTCTGGATAAGCTTAGTGGTCTGTATGTCTGCCAAAACAGTGAACTCAACATCCCTTGTACCTGCGAAGTTTCCTTTTCCTGTCAGCCTTGCAATATAGCTTCCGGGCTCTTTTATCTCGCTAAGCTTGTTTCCTTCTGTTGTAAAATAATTAACTTCATAATCTGTCTTATTCTTAAGCGCCTTGTTTCCTACAAGCAGCACAGGTACCGGTTTTAAAGCCTTCTTTCCCAAAGTAACAGAAAATGCATCAACCTTCACATCATCATTCGCTTTACTGATATCCACAGGCTGGATTTTGAAATAAAGTGTCTTTTGGCCACTGTAATTTCCTTTTCCTGTGATGATAGCAGATGGCGCAGAAGTCTTTTTCTTATTGTCATAGAATCCTGCATCTTCAGGAGAAAGCGTAAATGCCTTAACGTTATTTACAAGCTTAACCGTATAATCTTTTCCCTGAGTCAGGAGATTGTGGCCATCATATACCCTAATCTGAGGTAGAATTGCTTTTCCGGTGTAAGTATACTCACCTTCTATCCTGCCCCAAAGCCCCTCAGCAGCAGGCTCATCTTCTCCGCTTACTGTAAATTCAAGGACTGCCGGCTCAGCCATAGCATTTCCTAATGCGTCAACAGCATATACTGTCACGATATGTTTTCCTGCTGAAAGAGGCGCTGTTTCCGGGACCTTATAATCTACAGAACAGGTGCTTGCTATGAAATATTCATCAAAATTGTCCTTATTGACGATTTCTTTTCCATCAAGAGTCATGGAAAATTCTTCAAAGCCGCTCATTTCCTCAAAAGCTGCAGTTATCACGGGAGTCTGGCTATCATCAGACACGGAGAGCACTGTTATCACAGGTGCTGCCATGTCAATTGCAAGTATATACTGCCCGGGTTCGCTGATATCCAGTGTGACTGTATTGTTTGAAGTATCAACTTTTCCGCCCTTGCAGATATATCCTAGCTTGTCTTCGCTATAAATATAAGCTGCCAGCATCCCGGCGTCCTTCTTAGATACTCCGGCTGCTTCAAGCATATCCTGGTTGTAAGAAAGAACAAGTGTCAATTTGGCGCCGGCCCAGTCAGTGATCACATTTCCGCCGTCATCAGTAGCATAGATGTTGTAAGGCTCTCCTACTGTTATAGCTATATTCTCATCGGAATCATCTGCGCTCTTTAAACTCGGGAGGCTGTCCAGTAAAAGGTTGTCCTCTTCACTGTAGGTAAATATCTTGTAAGAAGTAAAGCTTTCAGCTCCTGTATTATTACCAAAAATTCCTGCGAAAATTGTATCCACATGGATATTCCATTTTTTCAAGTTTTGATCAGCATTAGCCAGGACCTCAGCAAAGCGGTTTTTTACACCATTTGCTGCCTTATCAACTGCTGCCTTGGTAAAATTGGTGATGTGCGTAGCAATTGCTCCAAAAGCTTCATTGATAAGATCAGTCCAAAGCATTTCGGTATAACCGCTATTTTTTATGTCATCCTCTAACTCCTCACTATTGTCGGTCTGAACAACGAAGACATGGTCTCCCTCATCCTTGCTATACTCGTATCTGCCGTTTAGTACTTCATAGGACATATTGTAAGCGCAGCTGGCTGTGGCAGTTACGTCAAAGCCAACGCCCAGAGCCGCTCCAATAGAAAAAGGAATGGAACACAATTCCTCATCATTCTTTTTTACCGAATAGGTCGCTGTCGCATCCTGATAATCCAGAACATCTGTTGCAAAGCAGTAGAGATTAAAGGGATTATTGTAAAACTCTTTAACAGGGGTATTATCATAAAGCTTTTTAGCATTTTCGTCTTTGTAGGCCAGGTCTATAGAATAGCCTTTGTGGTCACTTCCCGAATACTTAAGCGAAACCTCCTTTGGTTGATCACTTGTTTTTTCTGTAGTAACAGCGTATTCCATGCTGCAGTTAAGGCTCTTGCCCATGATATTGTTCTTTGCATCTTTAATGGTTTTCTGGACAGAGTTCTCAACAAATGGCTTACCTTCAATGTTTTTGGTAGTCGCGGTAAACTTAAGAAACTCTCCTTCAGTGTCCAGAGAATACTTACCGGTCTTGGATGCAAGCACACTTCCTGCTTTGCTGTAATCTTCAGACGCTTCATAAGTAAACACGCCCTTGAACTCTCCACCCAAGACGCTTCCTGTCAGCTCAGTTTCGGATACCTGATTCTTAACCGAAACCTTAAGCATATCAAGTCCTGCCTTTGAATCCAGGTAGACTTTGTTTGCATAATAATTTCCCGGTTTGCCATTTAAAAGAGTGTAGAGAGCCATAAGATATACATTTCCACTGGACTGCGCTGCGCACCCAAGCATAAAGGCTCCGATGTCTTCTAGCTGATCTTTATTTTTATATGGGTCGTATCCATCAATCTTAAGGCCACTTTTTGCTGCGGCTCCAAGGCCAATCTCAACGTTCCCCTCAAGTGGCTTAAGTTCGGCGTGAAGTGGTCCTTTTTCTCCCGCATCCAGAACCGGACCGGCGCTGACTTTTGCAGCCAGTCTAAGATCGTAGGCCTGAGACAGATCAAGCTTTCTGATTCCATCCTCGAAGCTATGCTTCATCTCAATAGATGCAGCCAGATCAGCACTTCCTTTAAGAGATGCAACCGACGCTTCCACACTTGCCGGGCCAAAATAAACACTTGCTGTAGGACCAATCTTTCCCGTTGCGCCGATGTCTATTTTTCCCACCCAGGACTGGGTAAAGGAAAGGTCCTTCACATGGATATTGGAGATTCTGATCGCAGTGATCAGATCATCCTCTTCGTACTGGACGCTGCTATCAACATTGCTTGCGCTGTAATAGATTCCCGTAAGGAAAACCTTGTTGTTATCATTCGGATCATCTTTATCATACTTGTATTCGTCAGAAATAATGTAGGTATAACCGCCAGCTCCCACAACAGTTCCGTAGAACTCCGTGTTCATGTCAAAGGAAGGCTTTCTGTAATAGTAAACTGAGGTTCCCTGCGGCAGAGGACTGCCATCCTTGTCTTTTAACAGTACTCTGGCAAGGGCACAGCCAATGTAGTTGATCTTCGCGCCTTCCGTGAACTCTTCCGTCTCCATCGGTGTTGTGAGCATGATGCTCTTAGTGCCGGGCAGATTATATAGCTCAGTGTAACTGTTTCCCTGCTCGTCACACATGATATGTGGCAGGTCAATCTTAATTGCCCCAAGCTTAGTAGGAATGGGAGTCTTAAGAGTCTGAAGCCCACTCGCATTCTGGAGCATCGCGGATATATAGTTATTGTCATAGTTATCGATAAAATCAGAGAAATCAAAGCCAGACAGATCAAGGCTCTTTAGGGCTTTGCAGTTAAAAAACATCTCAACTGTGCCATTATAGATTCTGAACGTCGTATAGGATCCATTGAAGTTGTAGCTCTTGTAGGTGTAAGTTCCTGTTCCCAGCTTCGCAGAAAAGCCTGAGAAATCAACCTTTCTAAGCTTTTCACAATATCGGAACATGTAGCTCATCCCCTTTAGCTTAGGAGCGCTGACATCTTTCAACCCCACAACGCTTTTAAGTTCGTAGCAGCAATAGAACATACTTGAGCAAGTTATCAGGTTATCAAGTTTAAATGGTGAAAAATCGAAGCTCTCAAGACTCTCACAGTCACGAAACATCGCCATAAAACACTCAGCGCTGTCTGTATCAAGCCCTGTAATTGCATTTGAATTCTTTAGGCTCTTACATCCATCAAATGCATACGCAAAATCTATAACATTTGATGTATCTCCAAAGGAAACGCTCTCCAGAGATTCGCAGAACTGGAAACAGGCGTTCATGTCTGTGACATTTGACGTATTAAGTGCTTCCAGAGATACGTTCTTAAGCGATGAACAGTACTCAAACATGTTAGCCATGTTGGTGAGTTTTCTTGTGTTATTGTATCCACCACTGGTAGGCCACTTAATGGTAGTCAGACTTTTGCAGCCATTAAACATTGACACCAGAGAAGTACAACCGCTAAGGTCGCACTCAGTCAGGTCAATCTCTTCAACATTGCTTCCAAAAGCACAAAGCATTTTTTCAGCGCCGAAGGAAACCAGCTTTATCTTTTTTACCCTCTCATCAAAGGCATTCTCTGCAGAAATGCCATAGTCTTTACCATAATTATATTCAAGGCACCAAGGAGCATATAAACTTAAGTAATTACCATTACCACCATTCTTATTCCCGATAAGATTACCGGAACCCCTAAGCTCCAGCAGACCATTATTATAAAGAGTATAGTCGTAACCATCCCAGGTTCCTGAATAGACTATATCTGACGGAACTTGAAGACTATCATCATCTTCATTATCCTGTAGCGAAGCTTCCTCTTCACCATCCTGAAGAGATGCTTCATCGTCGACGGAATATTCCTCATCTAATAAGATTTCTTCTTCCAAAAAATCTTCAGCAGCGTGAACCTCTGTAGCTTCAAAGCCTAGTGACAGAACTGTATTCGCCGCTAGTACTCCGGCAACAAAAAGTGATGTGAGCTTTCCAAATTTCATAAAAATGGCCTCCTTATCTGTTTGGTGATATAGATATAATTATATACCTTTCCCTAGGAAAATAATTGTAAAATCGTCAATGGATTTTATCTCCCCTCTGTGATATGATTTCTATATTCACCCCTCAAGGTGGTGAATGTTATCGGCGGGGTCCTCTCAATTGGAGGAATTATTATGAGTTTAAATAAAAATGATTTACAAGCGATAGGAGAGCTTCTGGATATAAAGCTCGCACCTATGCAAAGCGATATCAACACACTAAAGAGCGATGTTGGTTCGCTAAAAAGTGAGATGGCAGGAGTCAAGGATAGGCTTGATTCTCTCGAGAGTGACATGCGATATGTTAAGGTTGATCTTCTCGAGAATAATGTTATTCCGAGGCTCTCTACTATCGAGAGCTGCTATGTCAGCACCTCAAACAGATATATCGAGAATTCAGACAGATTTGATGCTGCCATCAATGACATCAAGGTCATGAAGATCGCGATAATGAAGAACTCTGAGGACATTCAGATTCTCAAAAAGAAACAGGCTTAACGCATAAATCCCCACAGCAGGTAATCAAACCGGCTGTGGGGATGTTTTTATAATTATATAGTTTTCTTTTTTTCCCGCTCAAGCAGATAATCGTAAGTTGTCTGCGGAACAAAACGCTTTACCTTCTCCAGGTCGCCTTCATGAAGTGCTTTTCTGACCTTGGAGGCACTTATAACTTCTTCACCTGACTGTTTCCTTGCTATCTCGGTAAAGTCTATGCCATACCTGGGCAAGAATCGTTTCATGTTCTGATTATACTGGGCTGTAAACCTGTCTATTGGTTCCTCTCCTGCAAATCGCACGGTTATTCCGAAGAAATCGGCAATAGAGAGGAAATACTCCAGATCACTTTCGGCGTTAAGCTCTGTTGTTCCCAAGTTGTCCTTGTTGAAATACCCCGGAAGAGTCTGAGCCGAGATAACGAAATTTCCGCTGGGAAGTACAGTTACATTCGAAAGATCTGCCGTTCCCTCTTTTACCAGCCTTATCCTGTCCTCAAACTTAAACTCGGATTTGTCCTCCTCAACCACAAAGATATACAGGTTATCAACCTGCGCGGCGGCTGTTTCAATAAGATATCTGTGACCATTGGTAAAGGGATTGCAATTCATGACGATTGCGCCGTTCCTGTCACCTTTTTTCACATAAGATGAAAGACTTAAAAGCCATGTGGCAAAAGCCCTGTCCGGCAGGCAGTCAAGCGGAGGAACTCTCTTAGGATGCGAACCAAACTTTGTCACAAGCTTGAATGCATCATCCGCCGGCTTATCCATGAAGCGGTCTCTGACAAGCTCTGCTATCTCAGCCGCAACCTCTTTTGCAATGCACTCATCAAAATGAGCAGCTATATCAAATACATGATCTTCCACATGGTCAATACGGTCATAAACCTTCGTCAGATCTATCTCAGCATCGCAGACGATCTTCTCATCGGTATCTGCTGACATTGGTCCAAAGATCACCGCCACATCACCTTCCGTATACTCCCTCTCCCTCATAATGAAGTTCAGCGTGTGGAAGGTGCTTCCGTAGTTGTATACATTAAAAGCATCGCCAAGCGCACTTTTAACCAGTGAAGGAATCGTCTTATCATCGGAAAAATTATTGCCTCGTATAAAGCAGGGTCCGAAGATATAAACACTGTTCTTCACATCAGGCTTATTCCCGACAGTTCTCCTAAAGCCATTGTCATAATTTATGTACTGCCCATTGCAATAGTTAATGCTGTAGCCTCTTGTATTGTCATTGACTATCGAATCAGCCTCACTTTGCAAAAACTCATTATGCTCCGCTGCAGCTCTGAGACTCTTGTATCTTTCAGGAGCATATCTGCTGAGTCTCTCCCACTTACGAATGCTCTTTTTCACCTTGCTTGCGGCCTTCAGCTTCTCCACAACAGGAATGTACGCCCATACAATCTTTACCCCGTTGCTCCGAAGAGTTGGCACAATGAAATCCCGGATATCCAGAAGATACTCGGTGGTCTTCTTGAAAGGACAGTAAACCCTTCTTATGAAAAAAGTCCGAAGCTGCTGCCCTGCTGCATTATTCACCTTATGATAATCATAAAAATCTGCGACTATAACAAAAATATCTTTACCTATCGTTTCATCACTTATAACCCAGGAATCGCCGCTTCTGTCCACCTGCTCCCAGGAGATTCTCTTAAAGGCAATGTTCTTATTTCCGGAGAGATACTCACAGATCCTGTCCGCATATAAAGACTCGCCAAGTATAACGAATCTGTCAAAGCCATTCTCAATTGTATTTATTATCCTCGGGATATCAGTCTCTGCGATGTAATCGGGTGTATCCAATAGAGAAAGGAATTCTTCCGGGGTAAAATAATACTCACCTTTCCCGTCAGCCTTTTTTTCAGTCGTGACAAAAAGCTTTCCCTGTCCTTTCAGGTCCTTGCATACTTTCTTCCAGTCAAATCTATCTGCTATTTTGCTAAACCTTCCCAAATTCCCATCAAAAACAATCTCACTGATTTCGAACCTGTTAAGGCTCAAAGTGAGATTGCTAAGAGCTTTGTCCGGGATGGACTTTATTTTCTTTTGGTCAGCAAAATGCTGATAGATTCTGTACTTTATTCCCATTAGGTTGTCCTTATGTATATTTCTTAACCCCAGTTATTTCCGGCCCACTTCTTTTTCCTGAATTCAAGGCCTCTGACATTATAGTAGATTCCCCTAAGCGGCATTTTTATGTAATGCTCAATAACTCCGCCCATTCCATCCTCAGCTTTAATTCGCTTAAATCTTGCAAGCTTGCCGGTTCTCTTAAGTGGAACGTTCTTGTAAGGCGACTTTTTATAGTACTTGTACCACTCGTCGCCCGCATAGATATCGTAGCTCTTCCAGGGTTTGTCACCCGTAATATAGTGGTAAACAGCCGCATCCTTTACAGCATCTTTCCAGGTCCTGTAGTTCGTTCCAAAAAGCTCATTAAACTCATCCATGGTGTAATACTCAGGATGCTGCTCTGCTATGAGTCTGAACAAAATGCAGTTGTATCTTGCAGAAAGAAATGCAATCTTTCCGGCGCAGTACTCGTTAAAGGTCTGCTGATCCATGGATTTTCTGTTGCCCAGAGATCGTCTGTAGGCAAGAAGCTTTTCACTCATGCCATCCTCTCGCATCTTTCTGGCATTAAACAAAAGGAAGCCTCCGTTAATCCTCTCTGTCTTATCAAGGATGCAGGAAGAATGAAGCACAGCAGCAAGATAATTATCTCCAAGATCTGTTTCAGAATAGAGATTCCACAGGTCCTCTCTTATTATCATGTCTGAATCTACATAGAGGATTTTGTCGTATTGATCAAGGATATCGCAAATCTCAAACTTAAGAAGACAGGCAGGTGAAATACTGGATAGCTGTACAATATCACTGAATTTCTCCAAAGATCTCTGTATGCATGTTACTGAGCAATTACCATACTTATCAAAGAACTTGAAGGTATCAGAAAACTCAGCATCAAGATCCCCACCAAGAATATAAATATCAAGATAAGTATCCGGCTTTTTATTCTCACACAAAGATGTTATAGCCACAGAAGTTGGCATTATGAAGTTTTTATCACATATAAATACTATTGGCAGTTTGTTCATTCTTCTTTCAGATCCTGTTCTGTCTTAGAAATATCATGATATGTCATTCCCAATCTGCGTTCTTTTTCTTACGGTTCTTTTTCTCTGAGATCATGTCAAAGATACCGGCGATTCCATTCTCTTTTACTTTCTTTCTGAGTTTGTCAAATCTGTAGCTCCAGATGCCACGCAGCTTAAACTCAACATTCTTGTATGGTGACATCATATAGTACTTGTACCATTCCTTGGCCCAGGGCTTGAATGTATACTTCCAGGGCTTTTCTCCGGAAGCATAGTGAATTATCACAGCGCTGTCGATCACATCCTGAGCATTTTTGTAATTGCTGCCATATACTTCATTGAGCCTTGCTATATCTGAAGGTCCCATATCTACAATCCTAGGAGGTACACAGTTAAACTTGATATCCTGATACAGATAGTCCTTGCCTGTGACAATATTGTAGGTCTGCTGATCCATGGAACCACGGTCTCCCAGGCTCCGTCTCACTTCACGCATCTTGAGATTGAGCTTCTCATCCCTGATCCTCTTGGCATTAAAGATCATGATCCCGGCATTCACATTTCCGGTTTCCTCTTTCATATTTCCAAGTTCTTTAACACCTGCAGCGTAGTGATTTCCAAGCTCAACATTGTAAAGCTCTGACAGATCACCTCTTACAATGATATCTCCATCGAGATAAAGAAGCTTATCGTAATTAGGTACCAGCTCACTTACATCAAACTTAAGGAGACACGCAATCGAAATATGCGCAAGCTGCTTTATATCTCTATATTCATCAAGTGATGCCCTTACCAGATTTATCGGAGAGCCAAATTCTTTGAGCTCATTTATCTTCTCATAGGAGCTCTCAGAGCACTCCGCCATGATAATATACACATCATACTGTGTGTCAGGTCCCTTGTTCACCAAAAGCGACGTAATAGCAACACAGGTGGGCATTATAAAATTATCATCACTTATAAAAACTACAGGAATCATGTTTGTTCCCATCTTATTTCCTTTCAAAAAGAGCCTTCTTTACTGCGGGAAAATGGATCTCAGTCCATAGCGAAAGCTTCTTTTTCATCCCTATTGTCTTAAACTTATTTATTTCAGAAACATTCTGTTTAAGCTCTTTTTCAATTGTAGTTACATATTTATCCTTCTCAGGAATATCGGAAGCCTTAAGCTTTCTTACGCAATCTATCTGAGAGGTCGCAAGGGAAAGCATTGCATCTTCGTAAAGCATGGCTTCGCCTTTTTCTTTAAAAAAGTCGCAGCGCTTACTTCTGGCGTCAAGAGCATCCAGGCGCTTTAGCGAATATCCTGCATGGGTAATGCTTCCTGCACGTTTGGAACGATAATAATACACTATATGGTCAGATACTGCCACAGAGCCTGCATCCCAAAAGAGCCTGTACACCAGGTACTCATCCTCATGAATCCTTCCAAGAGGAAATTCAAGCTCCTCAAAAAGACTTCTGTCGAACATCTTCGTCATAACAATGCCCCAGCCCTTACGATACTCACTCATAAGGATGTGACACATATCTTTTCCTGTCATTACTTTGCAGTCATAAGTGCTGGAAAATCCCTCTATATCTGATTCCTTGAAAAAATTGTTCGATCTTCCCTGAGCCATCAGCACATTGTTTTCTACTATGCAGGAATGAAGACACTCAGCATAGTCAGGTGCAATAAGGTCATCGGAATCGATAAACGACAGGTATTTTCCGGTGGAAGCCTTTATTCCGGCATTTCTTGCCCCGGAAAGTCCCTTGTTTTCCTGATGAATGACCTTTATCCTGTCATCCTTTTTAAGCCATTCATCACACTTTTTTCCGGTTGAATCAGTTGCTCCGTCATCCACAAGGATTATTTCCAGATTTGTATAGGTCTGGTCACAGATACTCTGAACACAGGCATCTAAATAATCCTCAACATTGTAGCAGGGCACAATTATTGAAATTAAATCATCAAGTTCTCGTTTATTACTGTCCATACAGCTTCCAATTCTCTTTTATAATGTTCATTATGGCTTTTCATAAATGTATATAGAAGTTCCGGATGGTCCGCCTTTTATGAATCTGATTATCTCATCGATGTTGTAATAAGTATTAAGTGAAGCAAGGTAGCTGTTTCGGTCAAATTCTTCCCACTTTGTGACAAGCTTACACTTCTCCCAGATTGCATTGTAGCGCACCTGAACCTGCTTGCTCTCTTCAGACACAGGCTCCTTGAAAAATCTTTCAAAGTTCTGCGCACTAAGAATATAGTATTGCTTTTTCTGGCCTTCCTTGATCACAAGATGGCCCTCGTCATCAAGCGGAACTTTTATCTTGTTAAACACATCCATATTAAACGGTGAGTAACCATCTGAATATGCATTTTCGTCAGTTATTCCATTCTCCTCACAATAGGCAAGAGCTCTTACTCTGTTTTCCTTTACTACAGCTGAAAGGGTCTGTCTTGCTCCGCCTGTGATAACATTTACAAGCACAAGAAGTACGACAACATTGAGCACCCACTTAGCATATTTATATACGCTTTCGTTCTTTCTGATAAACTCATAAACCGCAGCTATTCCGGCAACAGCCAGCATAAGCAGTGCTGAAAATGCAGGCATTCCCCATCTTTCAAGCTGAAGGTTAAGGGCGCTGATAAAGATCATATATAAAAATGCCACAACCAGAAGTTTGGTCACAGGCTTTTTATTCACTATGCACCAGATAATTCCGATAGCTGCAAAAAACAGTACTACCACGCCAGCTCTTGCTGCCATGTTATCAAGATAAAACAGTATATTCCCGGCAAAGCCATAATTCACAGCACCGATGATCTCATAATCCGCTTCTCCGGCAACATGGATCAGCACCTGATCAAAGTTAGTCACAAGGTTAGGTGCAAGGAGCATTATCGAAAGGAAAATAGTAATTGCTGCCTGAACTGCTTTTTTCAGGATAAACATTGCATCCTTCTTAAGGATTCCTTCTCTAAATGCGATATAAATCGGAAATGCAACAAATACAGTTCCGGGGTACTTGGTACACATGCTGGCTCCAACCAGGAAACAGATAAAGTAAAACTTTCTGTCATCAGGTTTTTCAATATAGAGCATAGAAATCAGCATAGTAAGCATAAAAAGCGCTGACAGCGGAATATCTGTGGTCGCATAGCCGGAATGTTTAATAAACACAGGATAAAAGGTAAAGATCAATGCAGCCCACTTGCCCATTCCTTCCTTGATCTTCTCAGCAATAAAATAGGCTAGAACTATCATTGCTGCGCCAAACAAACAGGTCATGAGTCTTGCAGCCATGTAATAGAATATCCTGTGGTCCTCATAAGTATCTGCAACAATATCATTATATCTCCACCAGCAGATGCGATTGAAAACAATGGAATTCAGCTTTATAAGGAGATGTCCCGGCCATTCAAAGACATTCGCCTCCCAGGAACTCCTGTTGACCATATCCGCGGTTCTTTCAACTATGTACTCTTCATCGGGATGAAGCAGATAGGGATATCCCCATAAACACTCCAAAACTCGCAGTCCGAAGCCCACCAGTGTCATTATTGCTAAATATATGGCTTTACCAACTTTTTTACTCATATTTTTCAAATTCTTTTCCTTTTATTCTTCAGTGGCATTTTTCAGCTTCGTTGACTCTTCCTCAAATACTGACTTCTTATCGCGTACCTTAACAGTACCATTTCCCACCTCAAAAATAACGTCACAATTTCTGATGGTAGATAATCTGTGAGCAATAATAACCAGCGTAGTCTTGCCCTGAAGGTAATTTATTGATTCCATAACAGCATTTTCAGTCTCAGAATCAAGAGCTGATGTAGCCTCATCCAGGAAAAGTACTGCAGGCTTGGAATAAAGAGCTCTTGCAATACCTATTCTCTGCCTCTGACCACCGTAAAGCTTGACTCCTCTGTCTCCAACAACTGTATCAAGTCCCTGACTCAATCCTCTGACAAACTCATCCAGCTGAGCATCCTTAAGAACGCTCCAGATCCTGTCTTCGTCTATATCGTCAGAACCGAAAGCAATGTTGGACCTGATAGTATCATCTATAAGATATATCATCTGAGGTATATAGCCTACTGATCGATGCCATGCATCCTCATTTTCATAAATATTAACTCCGTCAACGGTAACTGTTCCCTCATCAGGATGAAGAAGTCCAAGCATGATGTCAGCCATTGTTGTCTTTCCTGATCCGGATTCCCCTATAAGGGCAACAGACTGATTTTTCTTAATTGTAAGAC
>JAEEGL013411127.1_pt1 | contig 20965 bp, 19 predicted proteins | sample 9134231 | NCBI WGS metagenome assembly JAEEGL01 (sample SAMN16246548, study PRJNA631951) | gut metagenome | biome: gut microbiome; feature: rumen; material: fiber-attached | host: Bos | place: Iran: Karaj | collected 2018-10
AGAATGCATTAACCAGCTCTTCAAGATCCTTGCAGTCCTTTACTGCCTTCTTCAGCTGCTTACACAGATCCTTCTGATCATCGATCACGCGCTCGAAGTCTTCCGGGACTTCATCTTCATCAGGAACGATCTGCTTGACCAAGCTGTAACCGTATGGCGTCTCTTCATAGATCTTCCTGGTCTCCGATCTGAGCGAAGCAATATCTCCGAGATAATCGAACTCAAAGTGATTCACTACGGCACGCTCCTTAACCGCGATGAACATCTCCATGATCTCGGAGACCTTATCACCGTCAAGGATATAGTACGCAAAGAGCATCGGCTTAACGTTCCTTCCCATGACCATATATCTTGTTCCTACAAAATAACCGTCGTAATGATCGAAGATCTCATAGTTATCGATCATGCCGCCTATCCGGTTCCAAACTCCGCCAAGACGTCCGTCCTTCCTGACATAGAAAGTTATCTTGGAATTCGACCTCAGATCACGGTCAGTGCTTATCGCGTTCCAATATCTTCCGAGGTATTCACCGTGCTTGTCCAGCTCAATAAGCCTGTCTATCTTCCCGTTTGAACCTTCGCCGAGAACATATTCGTCGCAGCTCATAAGATCGTTGTCCCTGAGACTGTGCGTATCAAGATAACTGCGCATGTTGTCCATGACTTCATCTATGTTGCTGAAATCCATACTGTATACTCCTCTCACACCTTGTGTCCGCACGAGAACACTTCGGTCATCCTCATATCCTCATCCATTATGATAACATTTGCTTTCTCTCCGGGAACAAGTTCCGGCACATTCATATTAAGCCTTCTGTAAGGCGCTGCTGTCAGTGCATCCGCTATCTTCTCTCTTGCTATCCCGAAGCCATACAGCCTCTGCGCCACTTCAGAGACAAGCGTCACGGATCCGGCCAGCTTGCCGTCGGGACCGCTGTATGTCCTTCCGCCTCGTACTTCGACTTCCGCGCCGCCGAGATCGTACTTGCCGTCGGGCATTCCCGAAGCGGACATACTGTCTGACACCACGACTATGCGCCCTTCAAACAGCTCGAAAACCATCCGCAGCACGGGCGGTTCTATATGGAACCCGTCGCAGATGACCTCAACATAGACACCCTTGCTGTCATAAGCAGCACCGGGTATTCCGGGCGCTCGCTTTAGGCAGGGTTCCATCGCATTGAGCATGTGTGTTACGGACGTTCCGCCCGTCTTGAAGAACTTACATGCCGTGTCGTAATCAGCCTCTGAATGCGCAGCCGAGAGGATATATCTTCCTGCGAGTTTACTGCAGAATTCTTCACTTCCTTCAAGTTCCGGGGCGATGTCTATTATCTTAATGAGGCCGGGGTAATCCTTCTCGAGGCTTTCGATGAGAGATACGGAAGGAAGAGTAAGTGCCTCCGAGTTCTGTACTCCTGCTCTCGCAGATGACAGGAAAGGCCCTTCGAGATGAACGCCCAATATCTCTGCGTGAGGTCCGGTCATGCCGTCAAGGATATCTGCCGCATCTGACACTGCCTGCAAAGCCTTACGGATGCCGTCTTCAGACATGGTCATGGTCGTCGGAAGGAAAGCGCTGATGCCGCAGGCGGCGAGCCTGCAGGACATCTTAACTATGTCTTCGGAAGATGCGTCGGATATGTCAGTGCCGAAGCATCCGTGGATGTGGCTGTCGAACAGTCCCGGGGTAATGTATCTGTCGGTGCAGTCTATCGTCTCGACAGTGATTCCCGCAGTATCTGCGGGCTCCGGAAGTATCAGATCAAGTTTGGGATCGAACCAGACATCACGCTTCTCAAAACAGACTGCTCCGTCACGGATCGCAGCAACAGATCCGCCGGCAAGCCTAATCATGGATCAGCCCTCTGCCACCTGAGCGGAAGGAAGCGTAGTCTCCTGCGTTGCGGCCGGTGTGATGACCGTGCTCTCGGTGGGATTTGCCAGATACTCCTTGTAAGCCTTGGGAGTCATGCCGGAATCAGAACCCTTATTAAGAGTCTCGAGCATAATGAATGCGATCGCATTGATCCTTATCTGAAGGACGTCTCCGGACTTATCGGGAATGCCGTCTTCGTCCTCATCTATATCGTCTTTCCTTATGACGGAATCGAGAAGCTCGGTAGAATCTGCGGGTGTTCCCTTGATCTGTCCGCCGAAGTCCTGGAGATTAAGGTTCTTCGTATCCTTCATCTCTTCCATCGACTTGAAGTTGTAATCGCCGCTGTCGAAGAAGACGATGGGTATTCCCGCCTCATCGAAGACAACATAATCAGACTTGTTCGCGGACACTTCGTTGTAGATATCCGTCACGCCGTCACCGTCAAGATCTGTCTTGATGCCGGACTCGTTGTAGTAGATATCGAACTTGTAGTTTGTATAAAGAGTATTTGCATAGCAGACATCGTAAGTCTGGTAGAGCTTACGGCGCATAGCGTATTTCTTGCCTGAGATGAGCGAGTTATAACCGGCAGACGCATATACCTTGTCGCCTGCGTAGATGCTCTCGATACAGTACATGACTTCTATGCTGTTTCTTTCCTCGTCTGAAAGCGACTGGTAGAAAGCATAAGCTCCGGCGTAGTTGTCCGAACCTGCGCCGAAAGCAACAAAGTAAACGTCATAGCCCATCTCTGTATAATCCTTGGCCTGAGCAAGTGCCGTGAGAAGACATCCGATTCCCGATGCATTATCGGAGATGCCGTCATAAGAATATGTCGGACCAGCAGTCTCTTCAGGTTCTTCTCCCTCTTCGGTCTCGGCAGGCTCCGGAACATAAGTCATCAATGTATCGTAATGCGCGCCGATGATGGCGATCTTCTTCTCAAGGTTATAGTTGCCGTTTGCATCCTCAACATAGAAGCCTGTTCCTTCGATCTTGACTATATAGTTATGGGAAGTCTGTCCGGAAGAACCGGTAAATGTCTGGATCTCGGGATCATAACCCAGTTCCTTCATCTTGTTGCAGATATACCCGCCGGCAGAAGCCTCATCAACAGAATATGCACTGCGGTTCGGGTACAGTGCGGCAAGCTCTCTGGCTATGTCTGCACCGTAGGAACCGTAATCGGCAGGTATTGCTTTCTTGGTATCCTCGTCCTTGCAAGAAGCAAACGCAAGGCAGATGGAAGCTGTCAGTACGGCAGCCGTGAACTTCTTTAAAACTGTAGCAATATCACACTTCATATCAGATTAGATCAACCCTTTGGAACTATTACATCAAGCCTTGATGCAAAAAGATCCATCGCTTCGTCCGCAGTCAGATCTCTTATGACCCACTTTCCGCGTTCGGCCGCGTCATAGTCTACCACATTGACGGTCGCCGTCCCAGCCTGCCTGAGATTCTCCCTGAGAGACTTAAGTATCATGTCCCTGCCTACGCCCTGCAGAGTAACGGGAAGTCCGAGCTTTGCGTATACTGACGCAAGAGGCGCCTTGAGCATATCGGGAACGCAGGAATAAAGGCTCAGTGCGAGTGCCTCTCCTTCCGAATAGTTCATGAACCTGAAATAGCCTTCAATGGATGCCGCGATCTCGCTTCCGAGCGTAAGCAGCTTGGGGTTCTTCCTCTCGACCGCAGACCTTGCCGCATAGACGCGGTTTAAGAATTCACGAAGGTCCGTATCCTTGGTAAGTTCCGTGATCAGGACGGGATCTGCGAGGAGAGCCAGCCTTATGATGGGGGCATAGCCGTTGGACTTGTATTTCGAGGGCACGGTCGAAAGGAATCTCGGGTCAGCAAATACTGCCGTCGGGTCTGACTTTACCGCTGCCGTGTCCTTATACTTTCCGGAGTTGAGGTAAGCCTTCTCCGCGACGGTGCTCTCCGCCATCGAACCGAGCGTGGTGGGCACCAGGATGAGATTGCATCTGCCTGAATATACGGAAGCCGCGAAAGACGCGCAGTCGATGACTCCGCCGCCGCCCAAGGCGATTATCCAGTCCTGTGCGCCGAGTTCGGTATCTCTTAAGTCCGCGACGATATCCGATACCGTCTTAAGGCTCTTTCCCGCTTCCTGTGCGTCGCAAGTAATGAGCCTGGGATGTATGTTCCTCAGTATGAACTGATTCTCGAATTCATTGTAGTAATAGCCGCTGACCGGTCTGTCGGATATGATGGCTACCTTAAAGGGAACCGGATCGCTGATGCCTAGATTGTTCTTCTCCAGAAGATATCCGGCTACGAATTCCATGGCAATGCCGTTGCCGCAGAAGCAGTCGTAATTCCTGTTGGCTTCAAGCCTGTCCAAAGGATTACCTCCCTAATAAAAGATAATTTGTATCTTACCACAAAAGTGATAGAATTAATCGATATGTCAATCCCGCACAAGGAGTTAACCATGAAGATTAGGACAAGATTCGCACCCAGCCCCACAGGTTTCATGCATGTAGGCAACCTGCGCACGGCTTTGTATGAGTACCTGACGGCAAAGCACGAGGACGGAACTTTCGTGCTCAGGATAGAAGACACCGACCAGGAACGTTATGTCGAGGGCGCGACTCAAGTAATATATGACACATTGAAGCTCGCAGGCTTAGATCACGACGAAGGTCCGGATGTCGGCGGCGAATACGGCCCCTACGTCCAAAGCGAGAGACTGGGACTTTACAAGCCCTACGCAGAGCAGCTCGTAAAAGAGGGCAAGGCTTACCGCTGCTTTTGCACCAAGGAAAGACTCGATGAGTTAAGGGCAAACGCTCCAGAAGGCGAAGTCGTCGGCTACGACCGTCACTGCAGGGATCTTTCACAGGAAGAGATCGATGCCAAGCTTGCTGCAGGCACGCCCTACGTAATCAGACAGAAGATGCCTTTGGAAGGCGTTACCACATACACGGATCTCGTATACGGCGAGATATCCTTCCCCAACGAGGACCTCGACGATCAGATCCTTCTTAAGACAGACGGATATCCCACATATAATTTCGCGAATGTCATCGATGACCACACCATGGGCATCACGCACGTCGTAAGAGGAAGCGAGTACCTTTCTTCCACCCCGAAATACAACCTCCTCTACGAGGCTTTCGGCTGGGAAGTCCCCACATACATCCACCTGCCGCTCATCATGGGCAAGACCGTTGATGAGAACGGCAAGGAAACCGTATCGAAACTTTCCAAGAGACACGGCTCAACGGGATTCATGGATCTCGTTAACGAAGGATACCTGCCCGAGGCGATCATCAACTACATCGCTCTTCTCGGATGGGCACCCGAGGGAACGCAGGAGATCTTCACGCTTGACGAACTCAAGGCGCAGTTCGACATCAACCGCATCTCCAAGTCCCCTGCAGTCTTCGACTACGACAAGCTCGCATGGGTAAACGCAGAGCACATCAAGGCAATGTCTTCGGAAGAGTTCCTTAAGCACGCCCTTCCCTTCTATGAGCAGGCCGGAATAAGACCTGACTGCTATGAGCTCTGCGAGGAGATCTTGAAGCCCAGGATCACGAAGTTCAACGAACTTACCGAAAAGCTCGCGTTCATCGGCAGCTTTGCCGATTTTGACATCTCACTCTTCGAGCACAAGAAGAGCAAGTCGACTCTCGAGACTTCAAAGGAATACCTCACAAAGGCCGTTCCCGTTCTTGAGAATACACCGTGGGAGCGCGAAGCTCTTACGGAAGCGATCAAGAAGATCGCAGAAGATAACGAAGTAAAGAACTCCGTTGTAATGTGGCCCGTAAGGATCGCTGCCGCAGGCGTGGCAGTCACTCCCGGCGGATGTGCTGAAGTGCTGATCCTGCTCGGCCGCGAAGAATCACTTAAGAGAATAAAAGCAAGCCTTGCAAGGCTGTAAGAATAAGGAGTTAACAATGGCTGAAAGCAAGAATTTCATTCATCAGATCATTGACGAGGAGCTTAAACCCGGCGGAAGAGTATACGGTCAGAAGATACATACCCGCTTCCCTCCCGAACCGAACGGTTACCTTCACATCGGACACGCAAAGGCGCTCGAGATCGACTTCGGTACTGCAGAAGCATATAACGGCATCTGCAATCTCCGTATGGATGATACGAACCCCACCAAGGAAGATGAGGAATACGTTGAAGCGATCAAAGAAGATATCCACTGGCTCGGTCACGACTGGGACGACAGGTTCTTCTATGCATCGGAGTATTTCGATCAGATGTACGAATATGCGGTAGAGCTCATCAAGAAGGGCCTTGCCTATGTATGCGAGCTCACACCCGATCAGATGCGCGACATGCGCGGTGATACGAAGACTCCCGCACAGTCTCCTTACAGGGACAGGCCCATCGAAGAGAGCCTCGACCTCTTTGCAAGGATGAAGGCCGGCGAGTTCGAGGACGGAAAGATGACCCTGCGTGCCAAGATCGACCTTGCATCCGGTAACTTCAACATGAGAGATCCGGTCATCTACAGGATCAACCACCTGCCCCACCACAGGCTCGGTGAAAAGTGGTGCATCTACCCGATGTACGATTTCGCGCACCCGATAGAGGATGCACTTGAAGGCATCACCCACTCCCTTTGCTCGCTCGAGTTCGAGGCACACCGCCCGCTCTACGACTGGGTAGTAAACAACATCTCGGTTGAGTGCAAGCCCCGCCAGATCGAGTTCGCACGTCTCGGCATCACGCACACCGTGCTTTCCAAGAGAAAGCTCCGTGCCATGATCGAATCAGGCATCGTATCAGGCTGGGATGACCCGAGAATGCCTACTCTCTGCGGTCTCAGAAGAAGAGGCTACACTCCCGCTTCCATCCATAATTTCTCCGAGAGAAACGGCGTTGCCAAGGTCAATTCCGTAGTTGACTTCGCGTTCCTCGAATACTGCCTCAGAGAAGACCTGAACGAGCACGCTAAGCGCGCGATGGCTGTCATCCACCCCGTTAAGCTCATAATCGACAACTATCCCGATGGACAGACAGAGGAGTTCGATGTCGAGAACAACCCCAAGGACGAGTCGATGGGCACACGTAAGGTAAGCTTTTCCAAGGAGCTCTGGATCGAAGCAGAGGACTTCATGGAAGTTCCCGCTCCCAAGTATTTCAGGCTCTATCCCGGCAACGAGGTAAGACTCAAGTCCGCATACGTCGTTAAGTGCGTTTCCTGCGACCACGATGCTGACGGCAACGTCATCGCGGTACACTGCGAATATGACGAGACATCAAAGGGCGGCAACCCCGCAGACGGCCGTAAGATCAAGTCCACCATCCACTGGGTCAATGCAAATGACTGCATCGACGCTGAGATAAGGCTTTACGACAGGCTCTTCACCACAGAGCAGCCCGATCTTGCAGACTGCAACTATCTCGACTTCATCAACCCCGATTCTCTTACGATCGTCAAGGGGGCCAAGATCGAGAAGTCTCTTTCTGCTGCTGTTCCCGAAGACAGGTTCCAGTTCCTCAGGAACGGCTATTTCTGCGCGGACAGCAAGGATTCCACACCTGAAGCTCCCGTATTTAATATGGCTGTATCACTCAAAGACAGTTACAAACCCGAGTCTTAATTGTGTGAATTGATAATTCAAAGATATTTGAAGTAATAATTTATTAATGTTAACATTTTACCGTCGGAGCATTAGTTCCGGCGGTTTTGTTATAGGGGGTAAGAATTATGTGGACCAGGAAACAGCTTAAGGAGAATGCCAAGAACGTTCTCTCTAAGTACTATTGGACGGCCTTTGCCGTTAGTTTTGTAATCGGGCTGGTTGCCGGATCAGGCGGAGGCGCGAGTTTCTCTTCTTTTTCCAGGATTCCGGATACTATCGCCAAAGAGATCAATTCTTCCGGCGCATCACCTGAAGATATTGCGGAAACGATCCTGGATAATCCCGAGATCCTTACGATCCTGGTCGTTACTCTCGGAGTCATGTTCATTATCAGCGCAATAGTATGGGTCATAGGCACCGCTTTGAACATCTTCCTTTTCAATCCGCTCAGAGCAGGCAAGTATGCATACTATATCAGACAGAGAGAAGACTGCGGCAAGTTCGGCAATCTCACTCTCGCATTCAAGAAAGGTAAGTATAAGGGAACAATTAAGACCTTGTTCCTTAAAGACCTTTACCTCTGGCTCTGGTCTCTCCTGTTCATTATTCCGGGAATCATCAAGAGCTATTCGTACTTCATGGTCCCCTACATCGTAGCCGACCAGCCGGAGCTCGAGTCTTCCCGCGTCTTCGAGATCAGCAAGCAGACAATGAAGGGCAACAAGTGGAAGCTCTTCGTTCTCCAGCTCTCATTCATCCTCTGGGAACTGGCTTGTGTATGCACATGCGGAATCGGATTCTTATTCCTTGCGCCTTACAAGGAAGCAACATATGCCGAGCTCTATGCCTGCCTTAAGACCAAGGCAATGAGAGACGGCATCATCACCGAAGGCGAACTTCCCAGAAGCCTCTGGAGCGATTCATCGCCGGCAAGCAGTTTTGAGTAAATACTTCCTTTTGGAATTTTGATAAGGGGGCCCGCGAGTAATCGCGGGTTCTTTTATTTGATATGGATTCCTCTTTAATCCCCGAGAGCAATTGCATCTGCGAGCGATTTCCGCACAAGCGAAGCGCGGAGGACCTAAGCGAGCAGAAGTAATTGCTCGAATTAATAACCGGCTAAGAAAGCTTTTGTTCTCTCTTCAGTAGGATTCGTTACAAGATCATACGCAGGACCTTCCTCGACTATAACGCCGCCATCCATGAACACTATCCTGTCGGCTACGTCGCGTGCGAAAGACATTTCGTGCGTAACGATGACCATTGTCATGTGCTCCTGTGCGAGGTCCTTGATAACGCTCAACACGCCCTTTGTAAGCTCAGGATCAAGTGCCGAAGTAGGTTCATCGAAGAATATGATATCGGGGTTAGCCGCAAGCGCTCTTGCGATAGACACACGCTGCTGCTGGCCGCCCGAGAGGTTGCACGGGTAACTGTCAGCCTTTTCGGACAGCCCCATCTTCTCCAGAAGACCGTCACATATCGAATCTGCCTCATCCTTGCTCTTTTTATGAACGTGGATCAAAGCCTCCGTGATATTACGTCTTACCGAGAAGTGCGGGAACAGATTGAAGTTCTGGAATACGAGGCCGAACTTGCTCCTTATCTCGAGCATCATTTTCTTATCTGCATAGACGGCATGGTCACCTTCAGTGTCGCAGAGCGTGTCCCCTGCTATGACTATCTTGCCGGAGTCGATCTTCTCGAGGGTTGTGGCGCAGCGAAGAAGAGTGGATTTGCCGCCGCCGGAGGGGCCTATTATGGCTACTACTTCCCCACGGCTGACATTGAGGTTGATGTCGCGAAGGACCTCCAGGTCGCCGAAGGTCTTACGTATGTTTCTCATCTCCAGGATATTGTCATACATAAGCTAAAGTCACCTCACGAATAATACGACATTGATTTTTCTATGCGCGTCATGATCATCTCTATCACTAAGTTCATGACATAATAGAACAGGCCCGCTGCCACATACGGAATAACGGATACATTTGCGGAGGCAAGCTCTTTGGCTTCGGTAAACATCTCGGTCACCATCAGGACCTGTGCGAGCGACGTGTCTTTTACGAGCGTAATGACCTCATTGGATACGGACGGGAGTACGGTCTTTACGACCTGCGGCAATATTATGCGGAAGAATGTCTGCGACTTGGAGAAGCCCAGTACCTGCGCAGCCTCGTACTGTCCCTTGGAAATGGACTGTATGCCGCCTCTGAATATCTCTGCAAAGTAAGCCGCATAGTTCAGCGAGAATCCTATTATCGTCGCTATAAACCGGTATTCGAACGGTCCTAACGCGATATCGCCGATCTTGATCTTGAACAGATAATACGGACCGAAATACACCAGCAAGAGCTGGAGCATAAGCGGCGTTCCTCTGAGGACAGATATATAAAACCTGAACAAGGAAGATACGATGATGTTCTTGGACATCCTTCCCTTGGCAACGAGAAGGCCCAGGGGGATGGAGAATATGAGCGTGAATCCGAAGATCTCAAGGGTAACTATTACCCCCTCGAGAAGCTGAAGCATTATTGCACCTATATCCATCGAACACACTCCCAAAGAATTACGAAGCCATTATAACACGAAAAGGCCGCCTCATACCGAGACGGCCCTGTCATATAAAACTGTGTTGTAATGCTTACTTTCCGACAGTAGTAACGTCAGTACCAAACCACTTGTTCGAGATCTCAGCAAGGGTACCGTCCTTTGCCATCTCATCGAGAGCAGCTTGAACTTCATCTCTGAGTTCCGTATTGCCGAGAAGGAAACCGACGCCGTACTCTTCGCTTGCAATAGCTTCATCAAGGACTACCATGTTCTTTCCGGATGTCTGGATCTCATAACGTGCAACGATCTCATCCATTACGATCGCATCGACTCCGCCGGACTCAAGATCCATAAGAGCTGTGAGATAAGAATCTGTCTGAACGAGATCTCCGAATGTTTCAGTAAGAGCTGTATTCTCTTCAAGTGCAGCAAGGCCTGAAGAATCCTTCTGAACTGCCACCTTCTTTCCTGCAAGATCTGCAAGAGACTTGATATCGGAATCTGCATTTACGACAACGACCTGATTGTTCTCCATATAAGCATTGGTCCATGTGTATTTGTCCTCACGTCCGCTTATGGTAAAGCCGTTCCAGATACAGTCGATGTTGCCGGATTCGAGTTCCTGATCCTTGGCATCCCAGGAGATCGGCTTTGCGACGAACTCATATCCGAGTCTGTCTGCGACTTCCTTAGCGAGGTCAAGGTCAAAACCTACATAATCTCCGTTGTTGTCCTTGAATCCCATGGGCGGGAATTCAGCATCAAAGCCAACAACGAACTGCTTTGTCTCGCCGCCTTCAGCAGCGGGAGCTTCTGCCTTTGCACAACCTGCAAAGGGAATTGCAGCCATGGCAATTGCCATAACAGCTGCTACTAACTTACTTGCCTTCATAAACTTACTCCTTTGGTTTATTTAGTAATTACTTTGTTCCGAAGATCCTGTCGCCGGCATCTCCGAGGCCGGGAAGGATGTATGCGTTGTCATTGAGTTCGCGGTCTACACAGCCGACGTAGATCTCGATGTCGGGATGAGCTTTTGCGAGCTTGTCGATGCCCTCGGGTGCTGCGATGATGCACATGAACTTGATGTGAGCACCGCCGTGCTGCTTGATGGAATTGATCGCATCAACAGCGCTTCCGCCCGTAGCGAGCATAGGATCTACAACAACGATGAGTCTCTGATCGATGGGATCAGGGAGCTTGCAATAATAATCGTGCGGCTCATGAGTAACGGGGTCTCTGTAAAGACCGATATGGCCTACCTTCGCGAGAGGCGCGAGAGCCTGGACACCGGGAACCATACCGAGGCCTGCTCTTAAGATCGGAACAATCGCGAGCTTCTTACCGTCGATCATGGGTGCCATCGTGGTCTCAAGAGGTGTCGTGATCTCGACATCCTTGAGAGGCAGATCTCTTAATGCCTCGTAGCCTTCGAGGGTAGCCACTTCCTCGACGAGTTTTCTGAACTCATAAGTACCTGTTGTGGTCTTTCTCATGAGAGAGATCTTGTGTCTGATCAGGGGGTGTTCCATGACCTGGACATTGGCATAATCTTTATACTGCATATTGCATCTCCAATCCGGAACGGTACATGTCCGTCCCAATTTAATCTTAGGTTAAAAGGATCAGCTTACTCGACAAGGCTCTTGTTCTGGAAGACCATGTACTTGTAGCAATCGTCGGCACTTACTTCGAACGCCTCGAAAACGCCCTTTACGGCATCATACACGCTCTTCCACCTAAGCACCTCGATGGGATCGGTCTCTTGCGAGAAGAGCTGGTTAACGAGGATATCGTGCATCCTGAAGTATTCCACCTTGAAGGAATCGAATTCCTGTACGCCCTTGATTAATTCTTCCTTGTGCTTGTAATCGAACGTTCTCATTACATTGATAAGATGCATCTCTTTCTTGACCGCACCCGCAATGCAATTGATCGCGGAACGGAATCCTGCGGGGACTTCCGTTACGTTATATCTGACAACACACTTGGAAAGTTCATCGAGCATGTCGATGCCTTCTTCTATATGGCGGACCATCTGGTAAATAGCCATACGCCTCTCAGAAGGTTCGATGACGATCTCTCTGAAATGAGCTGAGAATTCATGGAAAGCAAAATCGCCTTCATCTTCGATGGCGTCTATCTTTGCAGCTATGACATCACGGCTGTCGATGTCTTCGAGCAGATCAAGCAAAAGATCGGTTTGACGGTAAAGCAATTCAGACAGGGAAACTGCCTGATCAAACATGTATTCGCGTTCTTCGCCGGTCATGGTAATGCCTCCTGAAAAGCATTTTAAAAGATAAATCTATTATACAGAAAAAAAGGGCGAAAAAAACACCCGCCGCAAGGACGGGTGCTTAAGACCGGTTTATGGTTTATATCAGAGTGCGGAAACCTTTGTGCCTGCAACTGCCTCTTCTGTGCTCTCAACAACGAGATCAACAGACTTAGGTGTGCAAACGAATGTTGTCTTAACGGGAGTAGGCTCTACTCTGCCGCCGAGAGAATAAACACCGCCGCTGATGTAGTCAACTACACGCTGGTTCTTGTCTGTGTTTGTAAGGTTGCAGATTACGATATGACCTTCACGGATGTGATCGAGAACGATCTGGCTTGTTCTGATGTCATAGGGTGTAAGCATGATGACTGTTGCATTATGCTGAACTACCGGAGTAGTAACTGCGGGAGCGGGCTCTGCTGCGACGAATGCGCTTGCCTCAGGCTGATAGGGCTCAGCGGCTACATAAGTCTCCTCGCTCTCTTCATATGAATCATAGGACTGCTGCTCGTCATCATAGTACTCTTCTTCTTCTACAGGTGCGAACATGCTGCCGAAAAAATTCTTAACGTTAAAACTGCCCATTATTGTTTCCTCCTTAAATTTTGCCCGACCAAGGACATCTGTAAAACATAAATGCATCTTAACTATCTTTTACAAGTGGCTCAATACTTTTGGGCAAAGTGACATAAGACAGTAACTTAAACGGGGTTTATATTACAAAATGTAACGAAAAATGACTTTTTCAGCGTATCAATGTTACACAGACATATATTCGGCACGGTTACCGAATATGGCTGTACCGACTCTGATATGCGTTGCGCCTTCTAATATGGCGCTCCTGTAATCCTGGCTCATTCCCATGGAAAGGACATTCCATTCAGGCGTACCTACATAAGAAGAAAGGTCTTCAAAGATCGCCCTTGTCCTGGCGAACACTTCCCTCGCTTCTCCTTCATATGTCTGTATCGGAGCCATTGTCATGAGACCGCACATGGTTACATTAGGCATGCGCATTATGTGATCTATTGCAGGTCTGAGCTCGTGCGGAGCGAACCCGTGCTTGGACTCTTCTCCGGACACATTGGCCTGAAGAAGTATGTTGGTCGTAACATTGTTACCCAAAGATCTCTTGGATATCTCTTCTGCCAGTTCTATCGTGTTGACCGAATGGATGAGAGATGTCTTTCCGATGATATATTTGACCTTATTCTTCTGAAGCGTACCTATGAGATGCCAGTTGCAGTCCATTCCCAAAGAACTGAATCTCTCGATCTTGGGGACCATCTCCTGGACCCTGTTCTCACCCAGATCCTTAAGACCTGCAACGCAGGCTGCCTCGGCGTAGCTTACGGGAAATACTTTTGACACTCCGATGAGAGTGACATCATTTACGTCTCTTCCGGCTTCCCTGCAGCAGTCGGCAATGGATTCCCTTACGGCTGCAAGGCGAACCTTTATGCTGCTTAATATCTCCTCATCGTAATCGTATTCCATATCAACCGACCTTATCGCCCGGAGCGACCGTCTCAGGATTGGAGATGATGACTGTCTTGCTGTTAGGGATCTTGCTGTCTCCGACAGGCTCGATGATCGCGAACTCACGGTCATGGTCCGTAACGATTACCCTGTACTCTTCAACGAAGCCCTGAGTGTTGACATAGATCGTAGCGATGCCGCTGTAGTTGGTGCACTCGACCGATGTAACCGTGCTGCCCAGCCCCGTGGAAGTGTCTACGAGTGTGAGGGTATAGCCTTCGGTGTAAAGTTTCGAGAGCTTGAAGAGGTTCTTGTACTCGCTCATGGTCGAGAACGCGACAATGACTCCGCCGTCAGACGTGGATTCTGCGTGTATCACGGTGCATGCGGACACGGTGGTGTTCTCCTGCTCTATGATCTCGCCTGTTGTCTCATCCACCTTTGTCTCGGGTACGACACTGATGTTGAAGATCGAGCCCTCGGCGAAAGCATCAGCCGACACGCCGCTGTCAGATGCGAAATACAGACAGAAAGCAGGTGTGCCTTCAGGTGCATACACGGCACCCACAAGGCTTGAAGAAGATACTCTCATGCCGTTCGTCTCACTGATGACGATCTCGATGTCGACAGTCCTCATGTCAAGGAGATCCTCGACGCATCTTGTGGTCTTGAATGTGATGAGCATTCCGCCGGCGTCGCTCTCGCAGCGGACAACTTCGCAGTTATCTATCGCAAGACCTTCCGAACGGACGTTGATGTCATGAAGAGTTCCTACGGCGAAATCCGTAATGGCAGCATCGTCAGCCGAGAGATATACCGTCAGGTACTGGCTCTCGTTCTGGGCAAGTCTTACGACAGGCTCGCCTGCTTCGATGCTGAGGTCTGAAGTGATCGCACCGGAAGAAGAATTAATATAATTCTTTACTTCACTTATATCCATGGTAAGGAATGAATCATAAACAAGGATCTCTTCAAGGCCGTCGAGTCTGAACGAAGCGATACCGGGGTGGTCAGCAAAGATCTTGCTCGCACCTGCTTCGAGCTGGTTCTCGTATACCTTCTCGTCATCTGTCAGAACGGAGATCCTCTCGTCATCGAAATCGATGTTGGACAGCTCGTCTTCACGTTCATCCAGGATAACGTTGATGGACGAGGAATACGAAGCCTGATTGCTCAAGTTGCCCGTCATCGAATCAAAACGTACGGAATCGATTATCGCCGACAGGTTCTTATTATAATTCGAATATATAGTCTCGGCCTCGCTGACACCGCCTGCGGTGATGATCTCCTGCTGGACATCGGATATCTGTGACTGAACGTTACGCAGGTCTGATACAACGCCCTGCATGTCTGCGGGAACGACGATGGCAAGTTCCTGCTGCTTTGCAACGCGCGAACCTTCCGTAATGGAAGTAACGAGTTCGCCGCCGGTCGTGGACGTGATCACCGTCTCGTCTCTTACGATAAGCGCCTTTGCACCGATCGTGTGCTCGACGGTACCTGTGGTAACGAATGAGAACACCGGCTTTTCTGCAATATAGTCATAGAGATGGTGGATAACGAATGCCAGGACCAGAAGGCCTGCGATGACTGTTACCGTACCGAGGAATCCGTTCCTCAAGGCTCTGCTCTTTGCACTCTTGTGCGCGGTGCCCTTGCCCTTCTTAACGGCGCTCTTGTTCTCGATCTTTGCCTGCTCTTTCTTGAGCTTGCGTTCATTCTCAAGTGCCAGTTTCTTTTCCTTGGCCGCCTTCTTCTGTGCCTTAAGTCTCTTGATGTCTTCCTTGGACTTGGGGGAAGCGGGTGCTGCCTGAGGTCTCTTGCCTGCAGAAGGCTTGCCCTGCGGTCTTCCCTGAGGCTTTCCCTTAACTGCGCCAGAAGGTCTTGCACCTGCGCCGGGCATCAGTCTTGCCGAGGGTTTGCCTGCGATCTGTGCAGGCTTCTGAGGCTTGCTTCCGGAAGGCATGCCGGGTGCGGGTTTCTTGCTGGGAGTCTTCTTGCCTATGGCTCTTTTACGCGCAGCATCCTTACCATCGGGTCTTTTTCCCGAAGGCTTGGGTCCGTTTCCGGCCGGTTGCTGTTTGTTGTACCACTGTTTGTCGTCAGCCATTCTGATGTACCAATGCAAGCATGCAAGCAAGCTTTACCTGTTCTTTTACGAGACCGCCCTGCATATATGCGATGTAAGGCGGCTTTATCGGACCGTCGCAAGAGAGCTCCGTTGTCGCTCCCTGTACGAAAGCGCCTGCAGCCATTATAACCTTATCTTCGTATCCGGGCATATCCCAGGGCTCCGGTGTAACAAAAGAATCAACCGGTGCGCATGACTGGATCGCTTTGCAGAACTTCTCCATCTTCGCGCTGTCCCTGAAAGTAAGTGTCTGTACTATGTCTCCTCTGAGGTCTTCAGCGGCAGGACTCGTCTCGACGCCTGCAAGTTCAAAAAGCTTCGCTGCAAAAACCGCGCCCTTGAGGCACTCGCCTACGCACTGCGGAGCCGTGAACAGACCTCTTGCGATCATGCTGTTGAATCCCAACGTGGGTCCTACTTCGCTTCCGAGACCGGGAGTCGTAATATGACGGGCTGCATTCTCGACAAGGTCTTCCCTGCCTGCGATGTATCCGCCTGTCTTGCAGATTCCGCCGCCCGGATTCTTGATGAGAGAACCTGCAATGATATCGGCACCTGCCTGTGTAGGCTCGGTCTTCTCCGTGAACTCACCGTAGCAGTTGTCGACTGCGACGATCACATCGGGCTTAACGCTCTTTGCAGCCTCGGAGATCTTAGCGATATCACTGCACAGAAGAGATCTTCTGCCTGTATATCCTCTGGACTTCTGTATGAATACGAGCTTGGTCTTATCAGTTATCGCGTTCTTGATCGCTTCGATATCAGGATCGCCTGAAGGAAGCAGTTCAACTTCTTTGTAAGTTACTCCGAAAGCTACGAGCGACATGTCGTTCGCACCGCTTCCGATGCCGACCGTGGACATAAGGGTATCGTAAGGCCTGCCCGTAACGGAGAGCAGCTCGTCACCGGGTCTCAGGCACGCCCAGAGCATGGATGACACTGACTGCGTACCCGAGCTAATCTGAACTCTCACATAAGCCTTCTCGGCACCCATGGCACGCGCGAAGATCCTCTCGATCCTCTCTCTTCCGATATCGTCATAACCGTAACCTGTGGTCTGGCCCATGTGAGTATCGGAAAACTGCTCAGCACGGAACGCCTCAAGCACCTTGAGTTCATTGTGTGTGACTATGTCATCGATGGAATCGTAAACTGATCTAAGGCTCTCTTCAGCTTCGGATGCGATCGCAAGTATATCGGAGCTTACGCCATACTCAGAATAATTCTCTAAGATGCTTTCCAAGATATCCCGGCCTTCCCTGTTTCCAAAAATTAAACAGAATAATTATAACATAAAGAGCCGTTATTCAATCACTTATAGAACGCGAGCCCGAGTGCCTTCGGAACGCATGTAAACTCAACTCTCCTGCCCGAGAAATCCTCGCCGTCGTAGTTGCCGTTGAGGTCCTTGTCACCCGTTGCCTCGACCGAGAGCGATGTCACCTGGAACGTGTCCACGTTCATGAGGCCGACATGCTTGCCCTTGGCGTATTTCGAGATAAGGAAGATGGCACGTCCGAGGCCTACGTCTTCTACCGAGCAGATGTCTAACAGGCCGTCGTCGACCCTCGCACCGGGAGCCGGGCAGAAACCGTTGCCGTAGTATGAGCCGTTGCAGACGCTGATGAGCGTATAGCGCGAGAACTCGGAATCCATGGGTTTGCCGTCGCCCCTTGAGGCGTGATACTTAAAGTCAAAGCCGCGGTTGCCGAACAGGGCGCCCACAGCAGATGTCGCATATGCAGTCTTTCTGACGAGAGCTGACTTGGGGTGCTTGAGGACCTTTGTCTTGGCACTGAGCTGTACTTCCGTATCGAGACCTATAGACGCCACGTTGTTGCACCATGCGCTGCATTCGGGAATGACATTGCCTTCCGCATCAAAAGATTCAACTCTGATGAGATCTATCGGCTTGATATCGTAATCGTCCTTGATGAGCTCGCTCACGCAATACTCGCAGGAGTTCCTGTGCTGTTCGTTCATCACGCTCCTCGCGAAATCATTGCCGGTACCCATCGGCACCACCGCCATGGGAACATCCGTGCCCGCAAGGACATTTGCTATCTCGTGGACCGTACCGTCACCGCCGCATGCAACGATGAGAACGTTGCCGTCCGCACCGTCTGATATCTTCTTTGCAAGTTCTGTTGCATGACCTGCGTGGTCCGTATAGTAGAACTCGCACTCGCTCTTGTGATGCTCGGAGAAACCTGCGACCGCCGCCTTGAACGTCTCAAGGTCACCGGAATCGGAACGGCTGTTGACGATAAATACTTTTCTCATAAGGTGTTACCCGTTGTCAGGTCATATACCAGATCGACTACTCCTCCGATGTCCTTTATGCCGTCCAAAGCCTCATCGGAGATCTTTATGTTGTATGCTTCTTCCAGATCGATAACGAACTCATAGAGCTGGAGGGAATCAAACGGCAGACCGGAATCGATACCGAGATCTTCGGGGATATCCTCGGGAGACATCTCAAGCGTACCGGAAAGGATCTTTAAGACATCATCATAGATCTTCTTTTTGATTGCTTCAGGATCTGTCATCATGCCTTCTCCTTATTCTTCTTGTCTTTGGCCACCTCCATGGCGGTCTTTCTGACATCTTCGGTGTTGTCGTATCTTTTGAGCTGCTGCTCTATGTAAGTATCCACTTCCCTGACAAGGTTGAGTATGTGTTCCCTGTCTTCCGGCTGATAACCTTCAAGGATGTGCTTGGCGAGAACCCTGTGGAACTTGGAGTTCATCCTGCACGCGAGCTTGCCGTTCCTCGTAAGGCTTATCCTTACCACGCGCTTGTCTTTGGTATCGCGCTGTCTGATGACATAACCCTTCTTGACCAGCCTGTCTATCGCAACGGTAAGAGTACCTGTGGTAATACCCAGATCTTCCGCAGTCTTGGTCATCGTGCGGGATTCATAAGGACCGATTGCCGTAAGCGTGTGCATCTCTGCTATGGAAAGATCGGAAAAATACCCTGCCTGCAGGGACTTCTCTTCCGTTAACACCACATTCTCGAAAATCCGGACCAGCGCTTCGGACATCAACTCTTCATCTCTGGGCACCCTCGGTCCTCCTGTACTTTGATTATCAAACATTTTACACCAATACAATCTTTACGGCAAATATGCCGCACGCCTTTCCTACCACTAATCCGCGCAAAAGTGTATACTGTTTTGAGAACAAGGAGGTGTCCCCATGGAACTCAAAGAATCAGGCGAGATGTATCTTGAAACAATCTATATCCTTTCGAATGAACTCGAAAACGTCAGGTCGCTTGACGTTGCCAGATACATGAAGTTTTCCAAGCCCAGCGTATCCCGCGCAATGGGACTTCTCCGCAATTCCAGATACATAGCCGTTGATGAGAAAGGCTATATCTCCCTCACAAACTCCGGTCTTGAGATCGCAGAGAAGATCTATGAGAGACATGTTGTACTGACCAAGCTCCTCACAGACATCGGAGTAAGCCCTGAGACTGCCTCCGAGGATGCCTGCAGGATCGAGCATGTCATTAGTGACGAGTCTTTCGAGGCGATCAAATCCCACCTGCCGAAGCAGGGCAAGAAGAGCAAGTCCAAGAAGTGATCTTCCCTTAAACTATTACGCCGTTACTTCCCAGGCCTCATCGTAGCTCAGGATGTTGTCGGGCGTATTATTCACGGCTTCCACCCATGCGTTGGAAGTGCTGTACTCTCCGCCATAGAAAGGATCCTTGGCAAGGACGGAAGTAAACATTCCTTCATAGATGGCAAGTTCGTTGTTGAATTCTTCTTCAGTAGCAGATGTACCGTTGATCGTATACTCATCTATGTATTCCGAGTAATCATCACTGGGATAAGAATACCTGTCCATCGTATAGAGCGGCTGCCATGTGTATCCGTCGAGATAATACTCTGTATATGAGTATTCCCAATCCTCATCACCGCCGTTTGTCTCTACCATGAGATTGCCGTTGGAAAGCAGGATAACGTCGGTATAGAATCCGCCTGCAACATTGACATATGCCTGAGAGATATGGAGCATCTCTGTAGCAGCAGTCTCTCCGGGTATAACGGTATAGATGCGGATATCAGCAACAGTAAAGTAATCGCTGGATCCGGAACTCATACCGTACTCATCATCAGTACAGTAAACAATGAGAAGCTCGGGGAAACCGTCTCCCGTGATATCACCCAGAGCACATGAATCCATGGAACCGAATGAAACGTTCTCGACGGTCCTCATCTCTGATTCATACGCGGTCATTATCTCCCTGTAAGCGGAATTAAGCACATCAGCGCTTACCGTGCCTGAAGCAGTGGTGGCAGTCGGCTGAGTCTCTCCGTTATCCGTCGTTATCATCATGCTCGTAAATTCAGCACCGTCACACTTTATGACAAACTCATATTCGCCTGATGCGAGAGTCTCGTAATCCGGATCACAGTATTCTGCCCAGATATAAGTTCCACAGTTAATGGCTTCAAGATCGTTTGCTATCAGAGTGCCATCATAATAGACATCGTAAGTAAACAGAGCATCAGCATCGCTTATGCTTTCCATGAAATAAACATATGCGTCGATGCAGTATCCGCCGTCAAATATATCGGTCGCTTCGACCAGCGAGAAAAGATCGGGGCTTAATCCCATGTCATAAGAACAGAATTCAAAGAGCTTGCCGAATGACTTATCGCTGAGATTGCTTAAGAACCACTCGTCACCGTCTTTTGCAAATTCGAACGTGATCTTGGTGTCGTTTGTATCATCACATGCGTCTATCGCAGCAACGACATCATCGACCGTCGCGAAACTGCCGCTTTCAAGGACACTCTCGTAATCGACCATAGTGAACGTGACATCAACCGATGCCTTGTCTTTGTCGACCTTGGCAGAGTCTTCATCGACCTCGTATTTGAGCGTATATGCAACTGCCTTGATGAAATCTTCCTGTTCAGCAGAACGGGGTTCCTCCGGCATGAGTGCTTCTGCAAAGGCAGGATTGTCATCAGCGTCAAAACCGTCCGTAAACTTGACGACTTTGTCTCCGTCCATCTTTACGAGTGTCTTTGCAATATCGCC
>JAEEGL013451009.1_pt1 | contig 20965 bp, 13 predicted proteins | sample 9134231 | NCBI WGS metagenome assembly JAEEGL01 (sample SAMN16246548, study PRJNA631951) | gut metagenome | biome: gut microbiome; feature: rumen; material: fiber-attached | host: Bos | place: Iran: Karaj | collected 2018-10
CCGGTCCGGAACGACCGTCATCGGCAAATACCTCCTGAACCACAGCTTCATGATGCCGGGCATGATCAGCGTAGTCGTCTCCACCATCGTCGGCTACCTGATCACCACCGTCCTCTTCCCCGGCTACTTTGGCAGCTTCGTTCAGTAGGATGTTACCGGCCTGAAACCTTTAGCCTCCCGTGCTTCACGGGAGGTTTTTTTGTTGTATATTTTCACAAAAGAAGGGGTTCCTTTTTATTCCATTTTTTATATATTTGCGTAATTAAACCATAATGCACATAATAACCATTTCTTGTATGATTAAACGGGTTTTGTATACCTTCGTGTATGCGATGCTTTTCGTGTCCTGCGCCAATAGCGGCAACCTTCCCCGGAAGATTGACGAATTCGTTGCCGATACCGAAGCTTCAGCCGAATACATGACGGCGGAGGATTGGGAGTTGTCATCGGCACAGTACGAGGCCATGCTCGAGGAGTTCGTGGAGAACTATGACTTGTATACGCCGGAGGAGAGGCAGGAAGTGTATGAGGCTGTGGGCCGCTACAACGGACTGCTGGTCAAGCAGGGATTGACCGAACTTCAGATTCAGACCAGTGAATTCATGAAGAACCTGAACAAGGCCCTGGAAGAACTGCCCAATGCCTTGAACGGATGGCTGGAGGGGTTCAAGAACGGTCTGGAATAGCCGGCCCCTGTTTCCTTTGATCAATTAACATTTTACGCGATGAATAAAACTATGCTTTGCCGGATGGCCCTGATTGCGTGCGCCGGCTTGATGATGCTCGGATGCTGCGGCCGTCGCTCGGCCGGCCTGGACTATTTTGACGACTTCGTGAAGCAGGAGTTCTCCAAGCCGCAGGCGAATATCCTTTCCAACACCGTCGACCTATACGTCGATTACTCCACTTGTGTCGCTGAGGCGGCCACATCGGAGTTCTTCAAGGCGACCCACCCTGCCATCGTGGACTGCAATCCGAACTATTATTCAATCAAGGGGAAGGCGATTAAGCTTGAGACGTCCGACCGGGACGAGGTGTACAAGCTGCTGCGGAGCATCAAGGAGGTCAACAACGCCGATCTCAAGACCGCCGTTGCGAACATCACTTCTTCCGACCATCAGGCCGTCCTGATCACCGACGGTGAGTTCTTCCCGGACAATATCGTGAGGGACAACCTGGACAACCCCTACCTCGCCCCGTATATCCGGAACTGGATTAACTCCGGACACGACATCTACATTTACAGTGAACCCTACCTGGAATCCGGGAGATTCAACAAGTACCGCTATTACATGATCTTCACGGATGATGAGATGCAGGACAACTTGAATCAGAAGTTCGTTCGGAGCGCCCCGTCCATGGAGGACGTCCTCGTGCTGCACCTGGGTTCCGGCGTTCCAGCGATGGAATTCACCAGGGAATTCCCCGACGTCAACGAGACGTTGTCGGCCGTCGAGACGGAGGAGGTGAAGACACCGGCCTTCATCAATGTCCAGACCGGCTGGGATGATATCCAGAAGTTCATGATGACGGGTGACATCGACCAGGACTACATCCTCCGTGGGATGAAAATCCGGATCAAGGACGAGGACTGCTATCGGATCAAGGAGGTCGAGCCCGTTGTCTATCAGTTGTATGAGCAGTATGAGGAATATGCCGATAGCGCCGCCATGGGCGCGAAGCGGCCGGTATTCGGTCCGGGCTCTTTCGTCGGGGTGGAGGACGTGTTCACCGTGGATCAGAAGGCGTTCAAGAAGAATGGGGAAATCGTCCTGAAATTCAGCGACGGCTTCTCTGAGACGGACCTTTCCCAGGAGCATCCCAACCTCTTCAAGGTCGACTTCGTGATTGCGGACGCGTCCGACAATTTCTCGGACAATGACGAGATCAAAAGCGGCTTCATCTGGAATTCTATCTCCAGAGCAAACAACAACGCCCCGAATACGTCCCTGTACCAGAGCATTTCGCAAGTGCTTCGCGAGCCCCGGATGAATCCGAAACGGGACCGGAAGGTCCTCTACACAGTCTACATCCAGATGCTTCCTTTCTGATTGACAGTAAACGATAAAACACAAACGATATGAACAAGTTCTCCTTTTTCTTCAAGAGCATCAAGAACGTGAAGGACCTTCAGGCCGCCACCACGGCGACCTATCTGGCCGACATCGTGCTCGCGCTGGTCTTCTTTGTGGTTTTCCTGATCGTGGCGAATGCGATCCTCTATGAACGAGGCCGGGTCGACAACTCCTGGAAGAAGCGTCGCGCCGCTTTCTTCATCATCGGCTTCCTGACGCTTATTGGAAGCATCGCCATGAACTACTTCCTGTATTTCACGAAAATCGGCGTGGCCGCTTTCCGGACGAAGTACACTTCCACGATGCTTATCGCAGCGTTTGTCGCTGCGCTTGTCTATTTCGTCCTTTCTTTCGTCATCGTCCGGTTCGTCAGCCCGAAGGACAGCAAACTGGCTACCGTTTTCTCTCGTAAATAACACGTGCAATGGCTTCCAAGAAAGTATTTCTGATTGGTATCGGCGGTACCGGCATGCGGTGCCTCGAGGCCTTCGTGCATACCTGCGCCATCGGCATGTACGACAATACCGAAGTCCATATGCTCGCCTTGGACACAGACAAGGGGAATGGCAACTTCGGCCGCCTGCGCGAGCTGCAAAACGATTATTGCCTTTTGAACGGGGACAAGGAGGGCGGTCGTCAGGACACCTTCTTCTCCGCCCGGCTCAAGTTCTATCAGTTCTGTCCCGCCTACAGCGGGGAGACTTTCGCGAAGCAGACAGGCTATGGAAACAACACCATTGACGGTGCCAAGCCGGTCTCTGACGAACTCATCGACCTGTTCATGGACAAGGCCGTCCTGAACATGAACCTGGAGCATGGCTACCGGGCCCAGACACAGATGGGGTCCGTCCTCATGTATTACGCCATCCAGAAGGCGGCCTATGAGGCCAAGAGGGGAACACGCCACCAGGATTTCAAGAACTTCATGCAAGAGCTTGCCTCCGGGAGCCACAATCCCGTCTTTGTGTTCGGCTCCGTGTTCGGAGGAACCGGCGCTTCTTCGATTCCTATCATCGCCCAGGCGCTGGACAAGGCCGCGGAGACGCTGGGACATAATTCCATTACGGCGAATAACTATTTCGGCACCATCCTTCTCACCAATTATTTCCGTTTCGAGACGCCGAACGTCAAGCCTGGCGAAGTCGTAGCGAAGAGTGACAATTTCGCCATCAATTCCCAGGCGGCCCTGATGTTCTACAACGAGGATAACACCGTGAAGAATTTCTACAAGCGGATGTACCTGCTCGGACGGGACAGCTCATCCCTTAGGAACGTAACGGAAGGGAATACCAATGTGGATACCGGTGGAGAGAAACAAAAGAATCCGGCGGACTTCATCGAATTCATGGCGGCCATGGCGGCCTATGATTTTGTGAAGGCGTGCGGACAGAATGATCCCTTCAAGCAGGAGGACCAGAAGTTTTTCTGCATTGCCCACAATTACGAGAACGGGCTGCTTGACTTCCCGCTGTTCGCCCAGGATGCCGCGGATACGCTGAAGAAGAAAATGGGAATAGCTTTGGCGGCTTCCCTCTTGAGCTTGGATCCCGATTCTCCCACGCAGGGGGTTCTCTATAATTTCTTTGTCAATGTGAGTCAAAAGGATTCCCGATCAGGAAGAATGACGGACATTGACGTGTACGGAACGGAAATGAAAGCGTTGAAGCACTATTTTGAGTTGTTCGGTTTCTCCGTGGACAAAGATGGAAATCTGGTCCGGGGCTGGCTCCCTCAGATGTATGCCGCTCGCAAACTGTTGTTTGCGCCGGATTTGTTCAGCCGTGCCACCTTCAAGGAGTTGAAGTCGTTCAAAATGAACACCGACCTGTATGCTGGGGACGGCCGTCCCGAGTTTTCGGTTCCCGGAGGTCTGCGTTCGTGGGCCTCGACGTATGCAGACCGGACATTGGATGTCGTGAAAAAGGCCTTCGACGGGACCAAGACGGATCGCTCAAGCAATATTTATGATTTGCTGGAACGCACCTATGCGACCCTTATGAAACTGTATTTCAATGAAGAATAAGAGCCATGCCTGACAATAATAAACATTACGAGTTGTTGCTCCTGAATGCAGAACAACCGCTTCAATGCACGAATCCCAATCAATGGAATGCCGCCAATGGCGACAGCGTGAAGTCATTCATCGACACTATCGAAACATCGGTCGGAACTGACAAGGAAGCGACGGAGAAGTATCGCACGATGATTTCGGGCGTCCCTTCCCCCTGGGCGCGCGTCACCATCACCCGCAAGGCGATTGCCTTCATGCCAAAGAGGTCTGACAATGTCCTGGCTCTCTGTTACAGGACATTCCGGAGCGAGTGGCGTGGCTTGATGGCCGCCTACGTCCTTCGGGCGGACAGTTTCGAATTCTCCGACCCCATCCCCCTTACCGGTCCGACCGTGGAGCAGAACATGGGTGAGATGAGTGTCTTGGAGACCTATGGAGAAATGCTGTTTGACGACCAGCCGCTCTGGACGCTGAGGCGGGAGAAACTGGACAGGAAAAAGAATCCCCCGTGCATCCAGGTTCTTTATTTCAAAAATGCGCAGGGCGAAAGGATTCCTGTGGGAGCGACCTCTCCTTTCACCTTCCTGTTCTCTTCTGTCAATTATGACCTGTCGTCTTCCTTCCAAGAGATCCCCTGGATCAACGACGAGGGGAAGTTCGTCGACCCCACCTCCGGCGAGCGCTCTTATCTGAACGATGAAGAGAAGCGCCGCCTGCACGCTTTCCTGGCCAGTGTCAGCAGCATGATCCTCCCCAGCGAGAAAGAAGCACCTGATCCGGACAAGTATTATTGGACTTGGCTGCAAGCCGTCCTCCAGGCGAATGAGGGCGTTTATCATTTGGACGGGCCGCTTGTCAAGGAGGCCATCGACAGTTTCCGGCTCGCCCTTACCCAGTGGGCTGATGAAATCAAGGCATCCCTGGAGGAGGTCAATCCGAATGTCCCGGTCAACACGGCCCGTCCGCAGGGCCCGCTTTCCATTCTGCTGAACAGCGAGAAGGTTTTTTATCTGTCCGGTTCCACCCTGTTCACCGATCCGGAAGCGGGACGGAGAGAAATCAAGAGCACCGAGATTTTCAATGAAAGCGAGTTTATCGCCGCGTGGAGAGAGAGCGGAGATCCGGCCAAGAGCTATGCCGACTCCTGCGCTTATTATCTCCGGGCGGAAAATCAGCCCATCTATTTCGCTTTGCCGTTCACGGAACTGGCCCTGGATGTGTTCAGCAATGCCATCGGGCAGATCATGGACGGGACAGCCAATATCCGTCTGAATGCCCGGTGCGTAGCCGACTCCCAGGTGGAGGTGAAACTGTATGCCGTCCTTGAGCGGCAGCGGGTCCCCGTACCGGTCGCCCAGAAGACCTATCGGATTGAAATGATCCAGGAGATTGACGGAAAAGTCTTTGCCTGGCCGAACTTCCGGGGTTCCGGATGGCGGAATTATTACTATTACAGCGAGTTCCCCACCAATGTGTCGGGCATTCGCATGGTCCCTCAATTTGAAAACGGTCCAAAGTTCCTCACGAGCGCGGACCGCGAGACGAACAAGGATTGTTACCTGGTCAGCTATCCGCTGAACAAGGTAGATGCCAGCGCCCACAAGTATGAGATCATCCGAACCTCCCAATGGTTGAATTCCGTCCAGGTCTGGATCAACAAGGCGGGAAGCGAGGTTCTGGCGGGTACGCTCCTGATGCGGCAGGACAAGTATGTGCAGCCGGGGACATCCCCCCGCGAGGCCGTAGTTGGCATCGACTTCGGCAGCACGAACACCTGCGCCTATTACAAACCGGCAAGCGGCGGCGGAGACCCGAAGCCAATCCCCTTCACCAACCGGAGAATGGCCATCGTCGGATTCGACAACAAGCAGATGGAGCTGGCGCAGAAGGATGAACTGCTTTTCATTTCTAATGAGGAACCGCTCAATGGAAACGGTCAGGTGAAATCGTGGCTCCATGACCACAACCTGCTGTACCTGACTCCGACGGGTCGCCTGTCCGATGTAACGAAAATCAATGAGGAGATTGTCGGCGGCGTCCCTGTCAACGAGAGCAACATCAGCGTTCATTCGATGGACCGGTATACGATTCGGACGAATGCCGGTACGTTGTATTACAACATGAAGTGGTTGGCGGAAGAGACGAGCCTTCACAGGAAGACGTCCTTCATCCGGATGCTCTGGCTGCAGATCTGCGCCGACCTGTATGCTGCGGAGATGATTCCTTCCCAACTGAACTGGTCTTTCCCCAGCGCCATGACTTACAGCGGAAGAAACGATTTGAAGAGCATCTTCACGGACGCGACGTTCGTCAGCCCGTTCACCGCGGAGTATAAAGCCTCCTCCTCGTTCAGTATCAAGGACTATACGGAGGCGGAGGCCGACTGTGCCTTCTCCATCCAGAAGGATACGGTGGATTCCCATAACATCGTTCTCGGCATCGATGTGGGCGGCTCCACGAGCGACATCCTCATTTTCGGAATGACGAACGGGCAGTCTACGCTGTTCACGCAGAGTTCCGTGCGCATCGCTTCCGGTTTCTTCTTCGACGCCATCAAGAGTTCCTCTAGATTCCGGACCAGCCTGAAGAACTTCCACGATTCAAATGCAGTGGATGGTCTCAGCGTGAAGGGAATCCATGACATCGTCTCCACGGACCCCGAGATTAATGGAAGGGCGCCTTACTACTTGAACAATGTCTTCGACCAGCTGAAGGAAGAGGACGATTTCCTTAAGTTCTACCGGCGTTTGAATGCCGACGTCCGCCAGGTCTTCGCACTGCCCGCCTATGTGACGGGAATGCTGGTGTTCTATTGCGGCATGCTGGTCCGGAATGCCATCGAGCAGAACAAGCTTGACATCCAGAAGGTGACGATCCGTCATTATGGAAAGGGCGGCCGCCTGTTCGAGTGGATCACGAGCATCTATGATCTGATGGGCAAGAACTATTATCGCGACTGCTTCAAGGCGGGTGTCGGTGACGAACTGGCCCAAAAACTGGACCTGGCCTTCGGCGAGGTCTCTAAAAAGGAGAGCAAGTCCGAAGTCGCCATCGGCCTGGTCAGCAACATCGACCAGATCTGCCGCGGAGAAGTGGACGAGAACGAGATGCGGATTATCAAGAATTACGATATCGTGGGCGAGGAGGATGTCACCCTTGTCGACGGTGACGGTAACAAAGCCATTTCCGCCCAGGAAATCATTCCGAAGGAGCTCTTTAACGGGGGGATCCATGCTGAATTCTCTTCGAAGATGCCCCGGTTCTCGACGTTCCTGGACATCTATACGCGTTTCATCGTCCAGCGGGCCAGCATCTTGAAGAATGCCAAGGCACTCATGGAAGGAATGAAGGAAGTGAATGTCACGTCCTTCATCCTGCGGGATCCGGAGTATAGCAGGGCGCTCAATGACAATGATAACTCTTTCTATCGGCAGCCAGTCATCATCGTCGAGGCGCTCGACTACATGAATAAGGTGCTTCTTCCTCTGGTTTCCAGGGAAATTGATGGGTAGCTTATGGCGGACAGCCCTGTTTTGCTGCTTTACGTCGGGGAGGACTTCCTTTTCCCGACCGTGTTCACTGGAGGTGCCGCTTGTCCCATTTTGGAGACAAGCCGGCACTTTTGGCTCTATTTCAATACGAATTCGAGGGTTCCGGATTATTCCCACGCTTACAAGAGCAGAGTATCCAACCGGGAATCGGGCTATTATGGCTGTTTCCTGGAGAAATGCGCGCTTGATGAGCAGGTGATCATTGACGGGTCCGGCCATCCCTACTTCGACTTGATCCGGAGTTCCCGTATGCTGGAGGATCTCCGGGACATGTTCGTCAAGTATTCGATGACTGAGGGCGATGCCATCGAAACGGAGTATGTATTCGCCGAAAGCGTCCCGGACGAACAGCGCCGCGTTTTCATGCGCGAGATGAAGCGCAACCGGTTCGTCCCGGTCTCCTATTCGGTCCAGTTCTCTGAAGTCGTGATGGAGTATATCCGTCATGAAAACCCGGGATGGAATCCGATGCTGGGAGACAAGACGCTGATCTTGAATTCGGTCCAGGACAAGCTGCTCCTGACGGACGCCGTTTATGACGGAGATAGGTGGCTCTCAGACGGGACTTGTCAGATTATCCAGGAATTCGGAGAAACACCGGTCAAGGATGCACTGGTCAGATACATCATCCGGAGTATCGACCGTCAGTATTCTTTTTTGGCCAACGAGAAAGACTTCAAGGAGGAGTTTGAGTTCCAGCGTACCAATGCCGAAAAATGGATCCATCTTCCCCGGGGAGGGGACGGATCTTTTTTCGTGACGGATTTCCAGTATAAATCCTATGGTGGCCCCCATCAGTGCTTGGTTTCAGACATGGTTTTGCAACAAGAGTCCGATAATGCGTTGCGGAGTGTCATCGGCACCATCACGGACTTCATCCGCAGCCGGTTTGGAGAGAACCTGGTCATGACAGTTTTGATAGGAGTGGCTTTCGATGACGAGTCGCTGGTGGAAAGAATCACGCGAGGGATTGGTAGTTATACGAACCGAGTCATCACCACCACCCTCCTTCCCAAAGTCTTTTCCCGTTATCAGGCCGTCTTCGGTGGTGTACGGGACGACTTCAGCCATTTCAATGATGTCATGGACGACATGCGGAAGAAGCGTCAGGGTGTGGCGGAATGGGGGGCGTCGGCGGCGGATATCCGGAATCTCCGTCTTTGGATCAAGGATGCGGCGGACAAACTGGAGGAAGCCTCCAAGTCCGATGCCGACCACTACGAGGAGATGATCAAGCTCTCTGAAGGCGACCTTGTACACAGCGCTTTCACGACGGCTGGAAAAAAGCTTGAGGTCTATCCGGTTCCGTCCGATCCGGTGCTGGTTGCCATCCAGAAGGCCAATGGCCTGGCGGAAAACGCCAGGCAGAAACAGCAGTTGTTCGAGCGCATCGGCGACATTCCCGGCGCCAAGGCTGCCGTCTCGGAGATCGGGGACCAGGTCGAACGGATCAACAAGTTCATCCTGGAGTCGGACGGCCGGGTGAAGGGACTGCGCGGACAGCGTGACCGGATCACCTTTTACGAGTCACACTATGACGAGTATCGCCGCCTGAAGAACGAATTCGATTCCACGGGTACTCCCGCCGCCAGGAGACGGGCCCTCCGGGACGCAATGATTCCGTTGACGAGGGAACCGTTGCCGGATCTTGTGCTTAGGCACGTCAGGGTCCGACTGAACGCCGAGGTGATACAGGTCCGGAGGCTCTTCTCGAGGAAAAAGACGCTGATAGTCCATCTTGAGGTGTTGAATGGAGATGTTCTTCCATGCCCCGCCGTGCTGAATATCATGGAGGGTACGCCCATAGAGCCCATGCCGGATTCGCCGACGTGCATCCGCATCGACATCCCCAAGGGCGAGAGTTCTTTTGTCCGGGAATTTGACCTGTCGGAGGAAAGGCGGATCGTGGAGGGAAAAACCATCCGCATGCGTCTTTTCACGGACGAGTTCCAGTTGGACACGGATGCCATTAAGAATGAAACCGGAACGGACAACCCTTTCTTCAGAATCAATCAAGTATAGTTTGACAGAATATGGCTCACAGTATTCTTTGCCCTTATTGTTTCAAATCCTTTCCTGCAAACACGGCCAAGTACCAGTGTGAAAACCAGGAAAAATTCAACGGGAACGAGAAATGCCCTTCCTTGATAGATGCCATCCTGAACGACTACTGGCAGGAGGATGGCGTCCCTTCCAAGCGTATCTTTGATGCTCGCGTATTCAAACTGTTTTCCCATAAGGTACGGGGGGCCGAGTGTCCGACTTGCCATATGCGTACCACCCGGCTCGTCTGCCCGGAATGCCACAATCCGATTCCAACTCAGATGATTGAGGAGGGGTCCGAGATCATCTCCATCATCGGTGACCGAAACAGCGGGAAGACGGTCTATTTCCTGTCGTTGATTCAGCAGCTGAAACGGTATGGATACAAGATCGGCCTGTATGAGGTCAACCCGATGGATTTGGCGCACAGTGAAGCCACCAAGCCGGCGACCGTGTATACGAAGATGGCGGCCCAGCTGTTCGACAATCACCATCTGCCCGAACAGAATAGGGCCACTCGGCCAGCACCATTGATATTCCGGCTCTCATTTCAGGGGAAGACCAAAAAGGAGAACAAGAGCATCTACCTCATCTTCTATGATACCGCCGGAGAAATCTTTCAGGATTCCATCCGAGCGAATGAGATGGCCACCTACCTCAAGGACTCGGTCGGCGTGATCTTCCTGATCGATCCCTTTACCCTGGAGGGTGTCCGGGACATCCTGGTTTCCGGCGGGATTGTCAAGAATGTGGCGGAGAATTACGTAGGCGCCGATCCTTCCCGGATTTTCGACTGTCTGCTAAAGATCAACGGAAACGAACGTCTCAAAGACAAACCGCTCGCGCTGACCTACAGTAAGATTGATGTCGTGGTCAATGCTTTGGAGGCTTCCCCACAGGGCTATTCCATACAAGGCGTTAACCTTAAAGCCAACAGTTCGTTCATCAAGACGGGTAAGTTCAACCTCGGAGAAATCGAAGATATCCACGAAGGTCTGAAGACCATTTCGGAAGAGAAATGGGATACGGGGCGGTTCTGGGGGAGTGCCTCCGGCGCTTATGCGGAAGGAAATGTCAGGATGTTTGCCATCTCTGCCCTCGGCAGTAACCCGGATGCGGCGGGCAGAATTGACAAGGTGGTTCCTTACCGTGTCATGGACCCGCTGGTTTGGATTCTTCATAAAATTGGATTTGCCATCCCTACGGTGGAATGAATCGGTTGTATAGATAGTCAGAATTGTCATGAAGTATTATCAACTTTTTTTCAATGCATCGGAATGCGGTCTATCCGGAAACCCCGGTTTCGACATCCGTACAGCCACGGAAGGCATTCCGCAGGAGTTTATCACGCTAATCAATGGTGAAGAATCCCTGAGGGACTATCAGAGCGGAGAGTTCAATATCCCGTCTGAAGAAATCTTTGCTCATCCGGAACGGATTTCCGAGTTTCCCAAGACCTTCTATTACAGGAGATTGCAGGCGCCCGACGGCAGGATGATTTACTTGATCGGACGAATTGTCAGTGCCTGTTTTGATTTTCCGTTCTATCAGACGGGGGTGCTCACTCGGCCGGGGAATCTTGTCGACCATCTGTTCCTTTTTGAGCAGAAGCCGGACGCGGAAGTCTTTGACCTGTTCTTCGAGGATCCAGCCCCGGGATCGGCCCGTTTTCTTCCGGTGGACTGGTCTCCACGGAAGGACAACCCGGAAATGGCCGGGTTGATGCTCGGAAAACCGCAGTTGCTCCCCGTCGAGGAGAAACCGTTCCGTTCCGCCCGTCAGGGAATCTGTGAGAAAGCGTTCACGCTATTCTTTCAGTATCTTTCCCTCCGCAAGAACAACCGGCCGCTGATGGTGCGGACGAAGGCGGACGAGGCGGGAGAAATTGTTGCCGGTTTCATGCGTCTGCTTCCCGCCCGGCTGGCAGATGAAATCACGTTCGTGACCAACCATCAGGACAACGGTGTTGCCAAAGGCTTGAAGATCACCTTCGTGAACGAGTATTATCCGAACCAGATCTATACCACGGCTTGTGACTATGTGGACCTGCTGGACGGCGAAATCGTCCCCTCGACCCTGGAGAAGGTTTATCGTCAGTCCCTGGAGGAAGCTGATGCTTCCGGCAACGTGCCCGCCAGGACTGTTCTGGCCGAATGGATCTGTTCCGATGTGGCCGCCCGCAACGTCAACAAGCCGCAGGCGTTCAATCTGGCCCTTTTCAATTATGCCCATCATCCCGAACAGTTCAACTATGAACAACTGGACGGCATCGACGGCCTGATCGGCGAACTATCGACCCTGATCGGTCGGAAAGAGGAGATGGCGTCCCGCCTGAACGCGGTCCTGTCGGAACGGTTCGTCCAGGCGTCATCCGCCGCGGATTTCAAAAAGGTGATCGAGTTGACCGAGAAGTGCAGGAACGCCGGAATCCCGGTTTCGGGCGCCACCGAATCGGCCCGTCAGGCCATGACCGGCCAGTCCCTCGTGGATATGGCGTCCCTGAGCTCCTTCCTGTCCACCCTCGGTGAGACGCTTTACGGCAAGTATGCCGACACCTCAAAACTGCCCGGACTGGGCGCGGCCCTGCCTGAAATCGTGTCGGGAAACCTGACCATGGACCAGAAGAAGGCGCTGCTCCAGTATCTGGAGAAGGACCCGGGTAAGCGAGTGGCGTGCTATGTGGACGGTATCCGCAAGGCTCCCGCCGCGGCCGGCACCTATCAGCCGTTCCTGGAATGGGACAAAGCGAGCGCGGATGCGGTCGACTGGCTGTCGGAGCTGAAGGACTCCCAGGAGGTCGACGCAGTGGCGTCGCTTCTGTTCGACCAGCTGCAGCGGCATCCGAAAGAGACCCGCGAGCAGCTTTCCCTGTATGCCGGCCTGTCGGAGAAGAATGCCACCTTCAAGTCGTTGGTCAAGAAGAACGCCGCCAGCATTTATTCGTCTGCGTGCACCGCATTCGAATCCCGGGTCAGACCGGCCGATTTCGAAGGGACGCTGGCGTTCATCAAAGAGAAAGTACGTCCTTTCATCCAGGAGGAGAAGGCGGTCTCGAAGCGGTTCGACCGGCTGTGCCGGGTCATGCAGGGGGATGTCCAGAATGTCCAGCAGCCGGAGGAATACTGGAATCTCGCTGTCAAGATGAACGCGAAGGACGCCCAGCAGAAACTAATCGACGCCTGCTTCCTGACCTTCGACAACAAGGATAGCATTTACGGGTTTGTCGATGAGCTTCTCGGCAGAGGACTCCTCGGGAAACAGGAGATTGTCGACCATGTCGTCAAACTGACGAAGTCCCGGACGTCCCGGGTGTATTTCTGGACGGCCTTGAAGCGGTTCGGTGGCTATTCCGGTTATGAAAGCTTCCGTGACCTGGGACGTTCGCTGGGGATTCCCGACAATGACATCGAGGCGGTCTTCCGCGAGAAATACAAGGCCGAATACAAGGCTCACAAGCGGGAAGTGTCGCGAAGGAAACTCAAGCATTTCCTGAAGAAGAAGCCGGTCTGGATTTCCGGGATCGTGCTGCTGCTCGCCCTTGTCGCCGCCCTCCTGTTCCTGACGCCTGTCGGGAAGAAGGTCTTGGGACGGGCTCCCGCAGCGACACCGCCGGTGGAGGAGCCTGCGGATTCCAGCCAGACCACGCCCCCTGATTCGACTGCGCTTCCCGGAGTGCCGGAACAGTCCGAGAATAATGAATAATTGATGTCCCGGGGAATATGAAGCGTTTCATCATCTGTTTGCTCGGCGTCCTTGTCTCATGGTTCGCCTTCTCCGAAGAGTATGGCTTGGACCATACGCTTTGTGACAGCCGGTATTTCATCGGAACGGGAGAGGCTGCCATCCGGACGGCTCCTTCCAACCAGGCTGGCGTGTTGTTCGTGGCGGAGGCCGGAGATGTTTTCTATGTGGACTCCAATGAGATTGTGGTTGGAGACGACGGGTCTCAGTGGCTCAAGATTTCAGGTGTCGACAGCGGCTATGTCCCATATACCGTGCTGACCCGGGAGGACAATCCCGAGTATGTGAAACCATTATCCGCGGAAGATTACGTGTTCCAGACGCCTAAGTGGCTGCTGATTCTGATCACGGTTGTGTTCCTTCTGTATTCGTTCCTTTTCCTCTGGTGGCGGCGTCGGCACTTGTTCACCGACTTTGCCGGAAAGGTCCAGCCCAACGGAATGAAAAAGATCCTGTTCTACAACCGTGAGCCGTATCTGCGCTGTCTGGAGATCGTCCTGTGGATCGCGCTCGCTTTTGTGGCGGCCTTCGCCACGATTATCCTGGTAGGCGGGCTCGTGTTCGGTATGGGATGGGCGGCCAATATCCTGGCCCGGGTCTTCGTATGGGCCCTGATTATCCTGGGGTTCGGCGGGGCCGTCTATCTGGGCTTCAACGTGCTCTCCGAGAAGGAGTTCTGGGTCAAGCTGCTGTCCGCCATCTTCGCCGTCGCGCTGTTCTATCTGGCCATCAATGCCATCGACTGGCGGGAAGCCTTCTATGAGTTCGGCGAGAATGCCGTCGACTGGGGACGTGAAGTCTTCCAGGTCTTCAACATTTTCCAGATCGGCCTGTCCATCGTCTCTGTCTATTGGAAGTATGCCCTCCTGGTCGCTCTGCTTCCCTTGGCGGTGTTGTTGATTTGTGCCCTCGGGTTCATCCTGTTCAATGCCATTTTGGTAGCCAGCGAGAAAGTGACGATGAAGAGGTATGGCGTGGAACACCCTTGCCCGCATTGTCATCAGCCCAGCGAGCCGGCCATTTATTATTCCAAAGGGATTCCTCTTCCCCGGGATGTGGAATTGCGTCCCGGCCAATGGGGCGTTTTCAGCATCATCCATCCCGTTACGATGGAAAAGCTTCCGACGCGTTTCAGTGATGGAAAGGACCTGCTCGAACGAGAGTGCCCTCATTGCGGGCATATGATCAGCGCTTCGGTCGGTGCCGAGAAGCATGTCGCATTCGCTGGTTTGTCCGGCTCCGGAAAATCAGCCCTTATGTACCGCCTGATGGGTCGCATCCGGGATATGATGATCGGAAATGAGGCTATAGCCAGAATGACTGACGTGGCCAATACCGGCGGTGACAAAGAGTTCAACTCCCTCTACGAGAATACGATCAAGGGTGGCAAGGAAATGACGACGATGCCGCGTCAGACGCAGCAGAAACGCCACAAGTCCCTTCAGATACTGGTCAACAATCCCAAGCACGTCCTCCCTTATCGGCTATTCTTCAATGATGTGGCCGGCGAAATGTTTACGGCCAGCGGAAACAGGGTGGAGAACGCCCCGTTCTTCCGTGATGTCCAGGTGATTGTCTTTCAGCTGGATCCCCTGACCATGAAGACGTCGGACCTTGACCTTTCGCCGCGGATGAAAGCGTGGTTCGGGGCACGGGGCATGGGCGTCTCCGCCGCATCCTATAAAGTCTCGATTGACGAGGCGGTCGACCGGCTGATGAACATGCTTCGGGAAGCCTACAGGCGGAACACGAGGGACGTTCATTTGATTGTCAATCTCGCCAAGCCGGACGAAGGATACCTGGGGAATACGCCGCGGACCAGCCGGGAGCTCCGCTCTTTTGTTGAGGAAGACCTGGGGTTGGGAAATCAGATCGCCCGGTGGGACCAGAGCTTCAAATCCGTGACTTTCTACGCGACCAGTGCTTTGGAGGAAGCGCAGAAATCCTCGGCCGATGTGCTGCTTTCGGACATTTTCGACAAGTTGGACATTTCCTTTAAAGGCGTCACGGAGAACGCCCTTCGGGAGAACCGCCTGGAGTATGAAAAGAAACTGGAAGAGAGGAAGGCCGAATCCAAGCGGATGCGCACAGGTGCGAAGGCACCGGCCATCCGGGCGGCGCTCATCGCCATCCTCGCGGTGCTGACCGTCCTGGTCAGTTTTATCACAGTGGATTCCCGGAAGAAGGCACAGAATTACAAGGCTACGCAGGAGACCGTGAATAAAGTGTTTACGGGCAAGGAGTACGATGAGGCAGCCCAGATCATTGACAGGGCCCTGAAGACCAAGAAGTTCTCCGGTAGGCAGAAGACCCGGCTCAAGAAGCAGCGGGATGATTATCTCCGCGAGAAGGAGAACCGGATTGAGGCCCTCACCAGTACCCTGAGCGTCAATTTCGCCGTTCCTGCAGACGGGACTTCCAATGTCGAGACCAGCGCGAAATATAAGGCGCTGGACAACCTCCGTAGTATCAAGGAAACGTTGGATGAGCTGGAACTCCTGGATCCGGAAAATCAGGACCTGCTCTCTTTCCGGGCCAAATTTGACGATATCATCAAAAAGTATAAAATCAAATTATGAATCATTCGATGACCATCAGGAGACTATTTGTCACAGTTTTGATGGGGGCGATCCTTGCCTTGACCGCATCGGCCCAGGACCTGACCCAGGCGAAGAAAGCTTTTGACGGAGGCAAATATGACGATGCGAAGAAGCTTTACGAGACGGCCGCGTCTTTGATGAAAGACAAGGCACAGCGGGACGAGGTGTACGCGTTGGCAAAGAAGTGCACGTCCTGCAAGAACAAGCTTGCGGAAGCCAACGGCTATTTCAAGAACCAAGATTACAATGCGGCCAACAGGGCGTACAAGGAACTGCGCACGTTGAATCCGAAGGATCCGACGGCGAATTCCCGGATCGCGGATATTCCCAGGCTCATCGAAAGGGCTAAGGCCGATGACGCGAAATGGGCGGAGGTCCAGTACTCGGGGAGCTATGAACGGTACAAGGAGTATGCGTCAGCCTATCCGAGCGGTAAGCATATTTCTGAGGCCAAGGAACACATGAGGGCGTTTGAAGCGGAGGAGAAGGAGCGGCAGCAGGCCGCAGTTCGGGAGCAGGCTCTCCGTGAGCAGGCCCGCCAGCAGGAAGAGAACGCTTACCGCTCCTTCGCGAATAACCGCCAGTTGCAGTCCGGTCTTGCTTATCTGCGCAATTACGGTGGTGATGGGACTTATGCGAAGGAAGTGAAGGATATCCTGGTCGAACTATATTGCGACAAGCATGAGTATTCGAACGCAAGGCAGTATATCACCAGCGCTGAAAAGAGATTGTATGTCCAGGCCCACGAGCGGGATTTTGAGCGGAAGCGTACTGCCAAGGCCGAAGCGGCAGCCTTCACGCAGTTTGATAAGAACCGCACGGAGGCGGGCGCCCGTTCCTTCATGAACAAATACCCTTATGGGGATCATGCCGAGGAGGTCTCCAGATGGTTGGCTAATGAACTATGTGCCAAATACAATTTCGCGGATGCCCGTAAGTATGCAGTGGGTGACGACGTGTTGCTCGACATCGACAGCAAGGAGGAGGACTACCGGTTCGAACAAGTCCGGCGTTCTCGTGACCTCGACAAGGAAAAAGAGTACATAGACAAGTATCCTTCCGGCAAGAATACAAAACAGGTGAGGGAATGGTATGTCAAGTCGCTAATCCAGCAGTCGAAATTTGATGAAGCCAGGAAGTATGCCGACGGGTCTGCGCATCTCGCGGCTATTAACCAGGCGGAAGAGAATCTGTTATATGATCAATTCGTGAATATGCCATCCTCGATGAGGGCGGATACCTATTTGAAGCATTATCCGAACGGTTCGCACAGCAAGGATGTCCGGGAAAGGATGGTCAAGTCACTTTGCCAGATGGGTGATTTCGTGACCGCCAACCGGTATGCCGGAAAGGATGCCGATTTGACAAATTATATCCAGTCGAAGCAGAAGAGGATGGCCACCCAGCAGAAGAAAGCCGAGAGAGTCGGGGCCTATGATGACTTCGCCTCCCATTTCCTTGACTTTACGGCAGGGATTGGTGATGAATTGATCTCTATTGGCGCCATGTATGCCTGTGTACCGAGGGGAGTAGGCTTCTATCTGGGTGGCGAGTATGTCGATGAAAGCATTAACGCCTTCGTCGGCCCTGTTTTCAGACTTACGAAAGACAGTTCTGCCGTAGACTTGCAACTTTACGGCGGAGTCGGCATCAACTTCTACGACTTTGAATTTATCCGGAATCGGGAGTTTTCCAATGTGCCTCTGGCTTATGATCTTGGTATCCGTCTCGGAATCCAACAGACTAAGTTCAGCATCATTGATTTCTGCGCGGGCGTGCGATATTGCGAGGATTTAGGAAGGACCTTCTACGGTGGTGTCAGCATCGTATTGCCATTTGCCCTTTTGTTGTAATAACATTGGTGTCTAAATTCGTCGCGTTTTATGAAGAGGTTTCTTGGAATGCTACTGTGTTTAGCGGTGGCGTTTATACTGTTCTTGATTACAAGACCGTTCTTGGATCCGGGCGATATTCCTCAATCCGCAAGCAAGGAAAGCATTGTGGAAAGGCGGTGTAAACAGGCAGGCATAGATTATTCCGTCTCGGCCAAGGAAAGAAGACCTTTGTCTGTCGCACCGGTTTTGGAGAAGGAGATTCCCGTGGCTTTGAAACAGTATTATGCAGAGGGAGGTATCAACCCTTCCAACGAGAAATCGAAGTGGCTCTTGACAAGGCGTTTTTCGGAGGCTCTCACCACCGGGCAAGTGCCTAGAGTTTTGAGTGAGACGGAGGTTGATGTATATCCGTTCTCTCCCGTTCCGAACGCGTATGTCGTCAATCCCCTGAACGGCGGTCCCGTGTTGGTTTTGAAGATGGCGAAGGAATCGGGCCGATGGAAGATCGACAATGTGATTCCGTCCAAGGTGCATGACGTGTTTCTGGATATGGATCTGACGAACTGGGATTGTCAACCACAATTCGATTATTGACGAGATTGCTATGAGAAGGATTATTTGGGGTTTTCTCGGTTTCTTCCTGCTGGCCTCCTGCTCGAATTACGATCTGTTGATTAAGCGTGCCATTCCCTCTTACATGAAAAAGGGAGCCAAGGTGGTCAGCTACTGCGATCCGGCCACGGAGGAGAACCATTTCCTGATCTTTCAGTATGGGGAGGGATTGTTCGTCAACTTTTTCGACAAGGACCGTCCTACGGCGGCCCTGATGCGTGGTCGCGATCAGTTCAAGGTCTATGAGTATTCGCAGAGAATAGACGGCGAATCCTACCAGTTCGTCCTGGATTCCCGGGTGGAGGAGTTTCGCCCTTTGTCGGAGATTCTCGGTTGCAGCCTGAAGGCGGCCGACTACCAGCGGACGAAGGATCCTTACGAGTTTCTGATCTCGTCGCCCAACGGGACGTTCCTTTTCGACCTGAAACACCCGGAGAGGCTCATCCATTTCGTCGCGGAGCGCGTGCGGCTGGACGGTGACCGGATTGTGTGTCTGATGTCCGGCGACCTTCGGGACTATGTCTGGGAAGATCCTGTCGAATACCTCCCGTATTATCTGGAGCCCCAGCGGTTCGAAGTCATCGGGACGTTCGACCTGGATGGGAACTGTCTTTCTTTTACGGATCTGGTGTACGATGGCATCCGGGTCAGCGAGCCTCTGTTTATTGACGACCGCCTGGCGACCATCCGTGCGGATATTGATAAGCGTTATGGGTTGATGCGGACCAATGAAGAGAGCGAACGGCATGAGCGCCTGTTGGCGAAAGCCCGTGCGGAAGCGATTTCCGTCAGTACCATCATGGACGAATTTTCCGGAGCCGAGACAGAGAGTATTTATACCGATACGGTCTTTGCCTTTTATTGCAAATTCTCGGGTATTGAACAGTCTGACCGCCCTGACTACCAGTATCGTCTGAAGTATGTGCACAGCCTCATGACCACCTTGTATCTCTATACGAACGATGATGCGTTCATGGACGTGGAGTATCCGGCTGAATTGAATGTGTTCGGCCATTTTTACGAAAGGAGGATCCTGAGTGAGACGCTCTGGCTGGTCGAATCGAATCTGTTGTTTGACCAAGGTATTTTTGCCGGGTATCATTGATGAGAGGGGTTCCAACGCTATTCCTGACGTTTCTCCTGCTCCTGTTCCCGGGACGCCGAGAATCCCGGCTCGAAATACCGATATCCAGGCCGGATGACAGGTGCGTCGTCATTGACCATAGGGGGTATACAACGTGTTTCAACCGCGGGACAGGCATCCCTGAATGGGTCGCTTATGAGTTGAGGGCTGAGGAGTTGACGAAAAACCACAGCCGGTATAAGCAGTATTTCCTGGATCCGATGCTGCCGGCTGATGAGCAGCCGGCGCCGTTTCACTATCGGAATGAAGGGGGAAGGTGGGTACGTGGCCATATGGCTCCCGCCGGGGATATGGTGTGGGACGATACGGCCGTCCTCGAGAGTAATTACATGACGAATCTCTGCCCGCAGCACCATGCGCTCAACAATGGGGACTGGAGAAGGCTGGAGGAAAAGATCCGCAAGTTGTCGAAGAAGAAGTATCCCGTGATGTGGATTGTCTGCGGGGCGATAGTGGGGGAGAACCGTAACGGAAAGATTGGTGATCGGGTCGTCATTCCGGACACGCTGTTCAAGGCCCTCCTTGCCAGAAAGGAGGACGATGAATATGTGGCCATCGGCTTCCTCTTTCCCAACGACAGCGTCTATCATCAGCTCAAGGAATACGCGATACCCGTCGACAGGATCGAAGAACGGACAGGGCTGGATCTTTTCTGCCGCTTGAAGCGCAAAACGCAGAAAAAGGTGGAAGCCGCTTACGATTTGAGAGATTGGGAGTTGTAGTTCTTCCCGGCAACGTTTTGAAAAGTCCGTGAAATATTGCTAAATTTGCACTCAAATAATCCGGACGGTTCCGTAGCTCAGCTGGATAGAGCAACAGCCTTCTAAGCTGTGGGTCTTGGGTTCGAATCCCAACGGAATCACGAGTCTTTTTTACTAGTGCTAAACTGCTGATATAAAGCGGTTTAGCACTTTTTCATTTGTGTTTCTTGGCCTTTTCAATTGCGATTGCACGAGCTTTCGCTATTAACATTTAGGTTGCTTTTATTGTAATTGTTAATTATATTTGCGCATACGTTATCACGATTAAATGAGAAATTCGTGAACAATTCGTGAACATTGAGGTATGTCAATAGTAGAAAGTAAGTTATATTTCGACAATCGAAGACCTGATAAGAAAGGACGTGGGACTTTAAGAATCGTTATTACGAAGAAAGGCTCCACATCGATGTTCTCGACAGGTATCAAGTTGTTGTCGGAGCAGTGGGATGGTAAAATGATTGTAAGGCATCCGGAAATGAAAAGTCTCAATTCCGCCTTGAAAATACAGGTCGGAAATGTTGAGAAAGCTTTGATTGAACTATCTAGTGCGGGGAGACTTTCTGGGAAAACTGCTCAAGAGATCGTGGCTATC
>JAEEGL014366661.1_pt1 | contig 20965 bp, 32 predicted proteins | sample 9134231 | NCBI WGS metagenome assembly JAEEGL01 (sample SAMN16246548, study PRJNA631951) | gut metagenome | biome: gut microbiome; feature: rumen; material: fiber-attached | host: Bos | place: Iran: Karaj | collected 2018-10
AAGCAACGGAAAAAAATATTTTACAAAATGGTGATATTAAATTTATTGCAGATTGTGAACATAATGATATTCAATATCATATGGTATTTACACTTAATTCAGTAAATCAATTAACAACAACTAAAATTGAAACTTATCAATTTAATCCTTTAGAATATAAAGAAATTGATTTTATTGAATCTGATGGTGGTTCTTATATTAATACTGGAATTTTACCAAGTACTGATTTAAAAATTGTTGCAAAATTTCAACATGCTGCGACATATACTATTAATGCGGCTGAAAGACAATATATTTTTGGTACATATTCCAAAAACACTAATAATGAAGTAGATAGTCGCTATCAATTTTATTATGGTGGATCTTATACAAGTGGTACCGAAACTATTCAACAGCCTCCTTTTTGCGGATGGGGAAAAGGTACAGAAAATATAGGTTGGAAAAAGCTATCTTTAACTCCAGATATTCAAGAGCATACCCTTATTATTGAAAATGGTATTTTTACTTTTGATGGAGTTGAATAGGTTACTTTTTCAAATAATATATTTACTGGTCAAAACCCAATTTATCTTTTTGCTTCTAATGAAAATGGAACAGTAAATTATTTTTCAAAGAATGTCCGAGGAATTTAGTTTGAATTTTATCGCAATAATGAACTCATTGCTAATTTTGTCCCTCGACTACATATTTCTGATAATACTTTTGGTATGCTTGAGACTGTAAGTAATGTATTTTATGCAAGCCAAGGCCAAGGGCATTTCCGAAATGATAGTACAATAATTGAACCTCCATATGGTGTTGTTGTTACACCAGAGCAATTTGGCGCAAAAGGGGATGGCGAAACAGATGATACCCTTGCAATTCAGGCAGCTTTTGATGCTGCAAGATATAATGGAACAGTAATATTTGGAACGAAAAAAACATATCTTGTATCACGACGAGATGATGATTTTGTATATACTTATTCATCATATGGGCCTGCATTAACGAAATATATGCTTAGAATTAGAGGAAGTATGACAATTTTAGGTCAAGGTTCAACGATTGCATATAAATATCCAATTACTCAAGAAGAATATGATTCAGAATATGAAATTGTATTTGGCCGTAAAGAGAATCCAAATGCTGATCCACCTGTCCCAGCCATTCCGTCTCATCCTCAAGACGCTAAATCTGCTCCAATGCTATTTCTTGATAGTGATGATATAGTACGTCAAACTGGTCTAAGAGACTTTAATGAAAGATAGTATGTAGTTATTCGTAGCTTAATATTAGATGGTGGAATGGCAGATAATGGAGTAGATAGGGAATCTGTTGCATTTAATAAAGGAATGAGTTTAGGAAATTGGAAAGCGATTTCTGGACACGGAGCAATAGGATGTTATCTTGAATTAGATGGAGTAACAATTAAAGAATTTGCTTGTGAAGGAGTTTTTGGTTTATGGGAACTTGGTGCTAGAGTTAAAGCATATGGGTGTACTTTCCAAAACTGTATGCCCAGCACTTTTAATATTCATGGTAGTGTTGCTGAATGTGTCGGTTGTACTTTTATTCAAAATGAAAAATATACATTTGCGTCAGAATATAATGCAAGAACAAATATTTTTGATTCATGCTATTTTATAATTGATAATGGTCTTTCTGCTATTATTAATTCTAATGATTTTGATGATGTTCGAGATTTAATTGTTAGAAATTGTATTTTTGATAGATCAAATAATCAACCATATTTTCCACCTGCGCAATAGGCAACGGGTGATAAACATAGAAGCATTATTGGAGGCATAACTTCAACTAATGTTATTGTAGATTCTTGTATTTTTAATGATGCAAAAACACAAAATGGTAATCAAGCCGTAGTATCTACAAAATCTCTTAGAAAAGGGCAAGTATCTAATTGTGTATTTAATCGACCAGAAATTAATTCTAGTAAAGCCAGCACTTTTTATCCAGTTTATGTTAAAGATAGCACTTCAAATATTGTCCATATTGATTCATTTGAGTCTGGTGGCTCTATTAAAGGTCGTGGACTTATTATTAAAACAGAAGGGTTAACTGAATATAGATTTGGTAATATTACTATGCCTAAAACTATTACAATTATACCTATTGTAGATTGTAATTTTAAAGGATATGGATTTGTAAATTCTCAAACAATTGAAAATTCTGAAGAAGTTCAATGGGTTGAAGGAAATAATTTTATTGCAATTAATAAAAAGATTTCTGCTCATATTCCAATAAAAATTAATGTTGATTATTTAAATATCGGAGAAATTGCATATAATAGTGATGATACCGTTTCAAACTTTTGTATAAAATGTGATGATAATATTACTGGAAATTATGGTGAATGGTCAGCTACTACTACATATTCAGTAGGAGCTAAAGTTCATTATCCAGACGCAGGTCCTCTTTATGAGCGTAGAATAGCTTATTCAGAAGAAGAAGCAGCCGCAACTGAAAAAGCTCCTCCAACTGAAGATTCTGGATGGACTCAAGTCGGTGCGTTTAACATTATAATCGAAACATAAAATAAAAAAAGGGTGAGTTTATATAACTCACCCTTTTTTTTATTAAACTTTACTTACACTTAAAATATTATTATTTTTCAAAATGATATTTCCAATTGCCACTCTTCCCATCAATGGGACTTCTTTCGCAGAAATACATACTGAATTTTTATTACCAATTACTAATACACTATCTTCATCGCTGATTAATTGAGCACAGGAGACATATCCATTAATATCATTTGCCTTATGACAGATAATACCTTTTCCCGCACGCTTTTGAAGTGTGATTTCACTTTGAGCCATTTTTTTACCATAACCCTTTGTCGTGAAAATCGCAAGTTCATCAGTTGCATGTCTTAGAGGTAATGCTCCAACGACTTCATCGCCATCGCCCAAGTTAATACCCTTAACTCCTGCTGTAAGTCTTCCAGTAGCACTAATTTCAGTAGAATTAAATTTAATCATATAACCCTTTTTTGTAACCAAAATCAATGGTTCCTCATTAATTAAACTTACTACGGACAACGCATCGCCATCTTTAATATTGATAGCACCGATACCATTTGATTTTTTCGTTCCAATATATTCATTCAAACCGGTCTTTTTCACTAAGCCGTTCTTGGTAACGAATAATACGAACTTCGCATCAGTCTCACGATAAATAGAATAAATAGTTGTTGGTTCTTCACCGTCTTCCATATCTACTAATAATTTAATAGGAGTGCCTTTTGATGTATTTGTTCCAACAGGAACTTTATCAACAATCAAACGATACATTTTACCTTTATTAGTAAAAATCATAAGACTATCAACAGTATTGGTTCTAATTACCGCTTCGGTAATATCATCTTGCGTTTTTACGCCTTTGCCACCGCGTCTTTGTGTTCTAAATGATGTCGCGGGAATACGCTTAATACTACCGCCCTCGGTCATCACAACGACACATTTTTCAGGTGGGATATTAGCAATTTCTTTTTCTTCCTTATTCTTCGGGATTTCGATTTGCTCTAGTTCAGTTCTTCGGTCGTCTCCATACTTCTTAACTAAACTTTCAAGTCTTCCACGAAGTTCTACAAGAGGATGGGCCAAGATGCTTTCTAATTTTTCAATGGTTTTTAGAAGTTCAGCCTTTTCATTCTCAATCTCAATCTTTTCAAGTCCTGCTAACTTACCGAGTTTCATATCTACGATAGCCTGTGATTGGTCTGGATTAAAGCCATATCTCTTTTCCAGAGCGAGTCGGGCATTAGCAGAAGTATCAGCCTTACGGATAACCGCAATTACATTATCAATATCTTCAAGGGCTTTCAACAAACCCTCAACAATATTCAAACGAGCCTTTGCTTTTTGAATATCAAACTGGACTTCTCGTGTGATACAATCAACACCATGTTCAACATAAACCTTACAGCATTGTTTCAAATTAAGCTCAGTAGGCGTCTTACCAATCAGTGCGACCTGATTATATGAGAATGAAGTCTGTAAATCAGTCTTTTGGAATAGAAGATTTACAAGTCTATTTAAATTAGCACTCTTATCACATTCAAGAACTAATCTAAATCCTTTCTTTCTATTGCTTTCATTTCTAATATCAATAATGCCAGGGAACTCACCTTCATCGCACAACTTACCAATAGCCTCAATAAGTGTTTCAGTCGCGACACCATATGGGAGTTCGGTAAATACAATGTTGTATCCTTCGGCAACATACTTACCGCGAAGTTTTACACTACCATGTCCGGTTTTCATAATATTAGGAATATCATTTTTATTAATGATAATGCCACCGGTTGGGAAGTCAGGACCTGGAAGCATTGGCTCTTTACCATCCATATAATCATAAATAGCCTGTGCGACTTCACGAAGATTGTGAGGAGCCCAGTTACAAGCCATCGCAACACCGATACCGGTATTTGGATTACATAGAAGATTTGGAAATAACGATGGAAGCGTTACAGGCTCATCTTTTGTTTCAGAGAAGTTAGGCATATAGTCCACAACTTTCTTCTTCATACCAATAAGCATACCATCTTCTGCTAACTTACCAAGTCGTGCCTCGGTATAACGATAATGAGCTGGACCATCGCCGTCTCTATTGCCATTAGAACCATGGAAATCAATAAGTGGATAACGCATTACCCAAGGTTGAGATAAACGCACAAGTGCACCATAAATAGAACTGTCACCATGGGGGTGCCAATATGCCATTGTCTCCCCAACAATATTAGCGCACTTAACATGGACTTTATTGCTTGTAAATCCCTCGTCATAGGAGCAATATAAAATTCTTTTTGCTACTGGTTTCAAACCGCTCTTCGCATCAGGGATAGCACGGTCAGTATTAACAGCCACGGCATATTCAATAAAGTTAGTCCCTAACTCATTTGTTAAGTCATTAACTTGAATATCATTCAGCATTATATGTTGCCTCCTTTGAGTGTTCTTTAATATACAACTTACGAGGGGTAATCGCACTACCCATCAAATCATCAAATAATTTTGTTGCTTTATCAGCATCTTCAACTAATACCTGACGAATAATTCTACCGGCAGGGTCAGTTAAGGTTTCTTCAGTTTCTTCAACGTCCATCTCACCAAGACCCTTCATTCGGTTAACTGTGTAATTTCGTCCGGCGTTTTTCTTACGAAACTCTTCAAGAGCTTCATCATTCTTCAAATAATAATATTTCTTTGCCATCGTCACCTTATAAAGTGGAGGCACACCCGCATAAACATAACCATCTTTAATTAATTGAGGGCAGAAATTCCAAATGAAAGTATAGAATAGATTTTTGATATGGGCGCCGTCAACGTCAGCATCGCTCATAATGATAATCTTACCATATCTTAACTTATCGGGATGATAAGTCACTTTCATTGTTTTAACATCAATTTCCAAACCAAAAGCCTGAATCATTGACATAATCTCTGCGTTCTTTTGGATTTTATCAAGTGTTGCTTTTTGAGTGTTAAGAATTTTACCACGCACAGGTAATACTGCTTGGAACTCATTATCACGAGCTTCTTTTAGATTACCACTTGCGCTATCACCCTCTGTGATAAAGATTTCACATTTCTTTCTATCTTTACTATAACAATCTGCGAGTTTACTATCAAACTTGAGGGCTTTTTCTTTTTTCTTTGTATTATCACGAATAGTTTCTCTTGCTTTTTGAGCGGCGAGACGAGCCTTTCGTGCGTTAATTGCCTTATCAGCAATCATCTTAACTTCTTTTTCATTATGCTCCAACCATACGCGCAAATCTTCTGCGATGGCTTGTGTAAATGGAGCCATTTCAATTTTAGTAATTCTTGTCTTAACCTGGGCATCATATGCGACATTAGGGGCGGTAATATTAAATACAACATACAATCCCTCTTGGATATCATCGCCAGTTAAATTTTCATCTTTATCTTTTAACCACTTTTTATCACGGAAAAACTTATTAAATTCACGAGTTAGGAGCGATTTAATTTGTGAAATATGTGGACCATTTGCTGTAAGACCAGTATTAACATAAGGAACTAATGTGAGAGAATAATTTGATGTATATGTCATAACCATATCAATTTTATTCTTATCGTTTTGATAATTCATTACAAAACGATTTTTAATTAATTCTTTATTATTTACTGCTTCATCAACAAGGTCATTAATACCATTTTTTGAAAAATAAGTAGTTTTAGTACCATTATCATCTAACTCAATGGTAAGACCAGGGCAAAGAGCTGAAATGGTTTTAAAAAGTGTTTTTAATTCATTAACATCAACTTCTGGATGTGTGAAAAATTCTTCACTTGGTTGCCATTCAACAATAGTTCCAGAAGGAAGGTCACTTTTTGCTATTGTACGCTTTTCAAAAACACCTTCATTAAAATGAATATGTTCCATTTGCCCATCTCTATGTGTAATAGCATCTAGCCAATGGGAAAGATAATTTGTAATTTTTGAACCAATACCAAAAGAACCAAGTGAAGTTCCTTCATATGTACCATCTTCACGATATTTACCTGATGTGTTTAAAACACTAAAAGCGGCTTCAAGGACTGTTTTCCCATCGTCACGCATTGAATTTACTAAAAATCCTTGTCCATAGTCGCGAATACGAACCATATCTTTATTGATACTAATTTCAATTTTGTCACCATGGCCTAGTCTAAACTCATCAACTGCATTAGAAAAAATTTCTACTGCCAGTTGAGTCGCATAGGTAGTATCGCCCGCATAAACGCCTGGACGAAGTCTTGTAAATTCCAGAGGCGATAATGACTCAATCGACTCTTCTGTATATAATGTTTTATCTATCGCCATACAAAATCTCCTTTTTTATTCTTATATACATATTATAACATATTTTTTCAAAAAAATCAACTCTACAACTCACAAGGAAATTGTAGAGTCCTATTAATTCTTAAAATCCTACCCAATTATCTTTTTTAAACGCATTGGCATAATACTCTTCAGCAGGTGTGAGAGTATTATAAGCAGATTCATCAAGATTATATGTAAATCTTTTATAGTTTTTAATAACTCCTAAAGCTTGTCCATATCTTTTCTCTTGAATTAATTTTTCTAAATAATCAAGCATAGCAAAGACACGCCATTTACTAATTATTTGAGTTCCATCATAACTAATGTCTTTTGCTTCCCAACTATACATAATTACACCTCAATTTTAATTTTTCCAGTAGCAAGACCATCAACATATTCATTCCATTTTACGCCACTATGGCCTGATACTTTACGGATATCAGCTAGGTGTGCTAATTCATAAATTTGTTTAATAATTTCAAGATTTTTTACTTCTTGATTCTTTGGGCGTTTCCATCCATTTTTTTCCCAGCTATACATCCAAGAGTTAATAAGATTAACACAATAGGCACTATCACTATAAATAACTGGTTTTAAAAAAGTATTATTTTCAATTTTAGATGAAATATGCTTTAAGGCGGTTAGTATTGCCATTAATTCCATTTCATTATTTGTAGTTGGGCTTTTGGAATCTTGAAATTGCCATATGAGGTTATCATCATTATCAATTTCAATAACCCCAAATCCGCCAGTAGCCTGTGCGGTTCCATTCTTAGAGCATGCGCCATCTGTATAATATATCATATTTATTATTCCTTTATATTATAATATTTATAGATATAATTATCTATTTTATTTCTATAAATATTATAATATAAAATTTTTTCTTTGTAAAGTAAAAAAATCCCTAAGATTTATATAAATAAATCTTAGGGATTAATTATTAAATCATGGGGGCATCATTATCATGATATTCTTGCTATTGAGACATAGTAAAAGAATTATTTAATTCAGCCATTACTGATTCAAATTTAACACCATCTTTTGTATTTTCCGCTTCAGCTTTTTTATAATAATATACTTGGCTTACACCATATGCTGTCCAAGGAAATCCTGCCATAGCAGTTAACCAAGGGAGCGAAGCATCAAATCCATTAACAATACAAATATAAGCTAAAACGATAAATGCGATAGTGACTATCCATATAAGGGCAGATTCTTGAATTAAGAGAGTCTTAGAAAATTCTCTCTTTGGTTTTTGATTATTCATTACTTCACAAACTTATCGTAGAAGCGATTCATAACAGCAATAAACTCTTCACGAGTGAGGAACTTCTTAGGCATAAGATTACCTTTTTCGTCACCACTCATAAGACCATTTTGCTTACCCCAAGCGAGGTTAGCCTTTGCCCAATTAGAAGCATCTTGTCCAGCAAGATCAGCAATCCAAGCGGAAGCCATTTTATTGAATTGTTCTTGAGTCATATCTTCGTCATCCTCCTAAATTGTATTTAAATTAGCAGTAACTCTTTGAGCGAGTTCAGGGAACTTACTGCCGAGATAAGGACCAGGGCAGTTAGTGTTAGCAAACCATTGATGCATATTGAGCATCATTTCATTTGCTTTTGGTGTATAAGCAAGAGCTTTACTTTTATCAGGAATCCATAAAAGTTTATCCTTACCATAACGGCGGCAAATATCAGTGCAAAGAGCAACAAGAGCATTAAAAGCCTTATCGCTTACGGGCCAATTACCGCCTGTAGCAGAGTTACAGACTTCAAAAGTAATTGCACGATTATCATTAGCTCCACTACTGGAAGTCCAAGGACGATTAGCTTCATCAACACATAGTCCAATACGACCATCATTACCAACAATATAGTTGCATGATGCTTGAGTACTAGTTCTGGAGAACCAATCAAGAGCTGATTCAACAGATAATACGCCAGCTGTGTGGTGAGGAGTTAATCTATCAATCTTCATATTACGTGGCTTACTGCAATTTGGAGATAATTTAGTTACATTCACAAGTTTAGAATTAGCCATCGTCTTCATCTTCTCCTTTACCATTAGTTAATTCTTCAAGCATTTCTTTAGTCATTTCATCCATACTTTTTTCCTCCTTTTTATCTTTTAAAATTATATTATAATTTTTCTACAAAATTTAAATTAACCCATCCTCTACCAGATCTAAGTTTTCCCCATCCTTCTCGTTCTTCTATAATTGTAAAAGAAGTACCAGGAGACATTTGAGTTATAATAGAACTTTCTAATGATGGTTTGCTACGAATATTTACTCTTTTTTCAGATTTTATTCGTACTTTTTGTGGTTTAGCTATTACTTCAATTGGAGCAATTTTATTAGCTTGCATCCCATTTTCTAATACAATAGCTATATCTTTTGTAGAAAATAATATATCACCTTTTGATAAATAATCAGGTTTATTGGTATAATTATATTTATCTAAAACAATAAAATTGTTTAAATTTTTAGCACTATCTTTATTTTTATGTTTTAAGATATGTTCGGGTATATTTCCGAAAAGATAGCAAATAAATGGAACATTGCTAAAATCATATGAGGCCATAAATGCCATCTACTATCTAATAAGAGAAGAATTAGAGCGAAAAACAAAAATCCAATCATTACTATACCACTCTTTTGGAGTATTAATAAAAATATAAGAGTTTGGATATGATTTCATCTAAGATATTTTTTTTAATAAATTTAAACTTTCTTGCTTTAATACTTCTTGAGTATCGTTATCTAATGCACCAGAAAGTTTAAGTTTATGTTTTAATTGAAATTTTGTTATAGCATTATATGTTTTCATATCATAAGTTCCATTAATTTCACAAGTATATTCTAATTTATTTAATAATTTCTATAATCCATATACAAATTCATTAGAATCACCTTTTTGTAATAACACACTCTTCCCTCCTTTTTCTCTATATAAAAAGGAGTTTGGAAAATTATTCCAAACTCCTTTTATTACATTTCTTCTGCTATTTCAGCAATACGACTTCTATGTATTGTTTTTAATTCTACTTCACCATAGATATCATGCCCTCTAAAAATGCGAGATGCTCTACGCATACCATTATTGGAACCAGCAAAAGCTACATCATCAACTTGAGTTTTTTCATCTCCGTCAATGATGCAAATACTATCTTCCCCAATACGTTGGAGTGCTAATTTCATTAATGAAATATCAAGATTCTATGCTTCTGAAATATAAATTCCTGCACGCATACCGCTAGTATCATAACCACGAATATCGCTCATTGGAAGAAGAATTAAATCTTCATCATCAATCATTCGTTCTACTTCAGAACGACCTCCAATTTTACTAATTAAGAGATTACCAATTTGTGAATCTAATAATTTTTCATTACGTGTGCCAGGTAAAAATCCTAGTCGGGCAGAATTTTTTGCGGCAACAGTATTACAAAACACAATAATTTTATCAATTTTACCGCGTTCAAGCTAATTAAATAAAAATCCTAATGCTAAAAGCGTTTTGCCGCTTCCGGCTGGCCCTTTGATTAAAGTGATTTTATTATGAGTAAAACTATCAGCTACTAATTGCTAATATATATCAAGTGGTTTAATACGACCAAAATGACGGGAGTCAAAAGTTTCATAACTAATTGCTCTATATCCATCGCCAGTCCAAACTTTTTTATCAACCACATTTCCATTTAAATCACGCACAATTATATACTAATTAATATATGCGTCCATCATATTATCATACTAGTTAGAATAGAACCACTCCATCTCTTGGTCGGTTAAACAAGAATCAATATAACCTGAATAATCACCATTATCATCTGTAATACTAATAATTGAATTTTCTCCAAAAAATAAATTAGCAATAGTTTTTAATGCTAAATCATTAGTAACAAAGATTGTTTCATCTGGATGGACATTTTTATCATAATCAAATGCTGTTGCTAAGATTTTTGTATCGTTAGTAATAGATAATGATTTTTCTTTAATAGGTTCTAACATATCTTCTGTAAAAATATGTATATCATAACTACCATGATGTTCATCAAGGACATGTAATAACTTACGGGCGGCATACTTTATTTCATTATCTTTTAAATTAGATGATTTAATATTTTCTAATTCTTCAAGTGTAATAGAAGAAATAGCAAAATTTTCATTCACATCAAATAAAGTATCAGCTTTTAATAATAAAGAACAAGTATCATAAAACTTATAGTCATTCATCATCGTCAATGTTTTCCTCCTCGTATTCTTCATCGTCATCTGGAATAGTAAAACCTATTGTTCTAGTATTTGATTTCTTAGTCTTAGATTTTATATCTTCATTTATTTCCTACATTTGAGTAAGTAAAACAACGAAATAACCTTTTAAGACTTCTAATCCCTAAACGATGACAGTGGCGAGTTCTTCTAGTATTGGAATTCCAACCACATAAATCAAAATACCTAATAAAACATAATTGAGAATAGAAATCACTTCCTCTCTATATGTTTTATAAAAAATTTAATTTTTCTATTAATTATTTTTGACCGTTTTTAATTTTTTTATAAAAATTATCCTTATCTTCAATATAGGTTTTTAGTTGAGCTTGTAGTTCTTTAATTAATTGCTTATTTTCATCCAATTCGTCCATTAAATGAGCGATTTCTTTTTTAAGCCTAATTGCTTCATATGATTTTGGGTTATACTTCTTACTGTGTGCCATAGTGCAATATACGTGTTTTAGTGCCGCAATCGCAGGACGAATTTCATATTTATTAATTTGTTTAATTAAATCAATTTCAGCCCTTGTTTGAGCAATAATTCCTCCAGTAAGATGGCTTTTAAATTCTTCATCTTCAGGGTCACATTCAGCTAGACCTATACCCATTAATTCTACTCCTCCAGAAGTAACATATGGAATCATACACCTAGATAGGCCATGCTCTTCATCCCAATATTCAATAGGTTCTTTCATAAGCGTTTTTCCTTTCTTTTAATTACATTTATATAAATAGTATATCATAAAAAAATAAGAAAATCAAATCATGGCATAATTTCCTCAAAAAATTTCCTATGCGAGCGGCGAGCCAATGACGGCCGCTTTCAGCTTTCAAATTTGTGTATAAAAAAACGCCCCCGAAGGGGCGTTAAGTATATGAAAAAATTACTCTTGAGTATTTTGTGAGTTATTAATAGCATTATTAAGAATGCTTTGAATGTCAATTCCGGAATCTTTCAATGCACTAAACATTTGAGTAGCCATACTAGTGACATCCTTAACAATCTTAGTGCCACCACCATCACCATAAATAGTGATGTTTCCAGCCTTCTCCATAGGAGCAGCAGCACAAGCCATCATATCAGGAAGTGCTTTTAGCGTCATTTCGATAATGGATGCATCACCCATCTTCTTCTGTGCTTCAGCTTTCTTCTCAATAGCAGCAGCTTCTGCTTCACCAATTGCGGCAATACCGGCAGCTTGCTGTTCTGCAGCAAAACGGTCTGCCTTTGCTTTTGCTTCAATAGCGGCAGCCTGCTGTTCCATTTCAAAACGCTTAGCTTCTGCTTCTTTCTGGCGACGAATAAGATCAGCTTCTGCCTTCTTCTCAGCAGCATACTTTTCAGCATCTGCCTGCTTACGAACAACGGCAGTAAGTTCATATTCTTTAAGTTCAATCTGCTTCTGCTTGAGTTCAGTTTCACGCTGTGCTTTAGCAATGTTAGCATCAGTCGCAGCAACATCTCTCAACTTACGCTGATTCTCTGCCTCAATATCCTTTGCCGCATCAGCCTGAGCTTTCTGCGTATCAACAGTTCGCTTTAGGTCTGCCTGCTTAACAGCCAGGTCAGCATCACGTTTCGCAATTTCCTCAGCCGCACGAACCTTTGCGTCATTAGCCTGCTTGGCATTTTCTGCCTTAGCAACTTCAACTTCTCTCTCAGCGTTAGAACGAGCAATTTCTGCGTTCTTTCTGATCTGAGAAACATTGTCAATACCAAGATTGGTAATAACGTCATTATCATCGGTAAAATTCTGAACATTAAAACTTACAAGTTCAAGACCATAACGAGCAAGGTCGGGGACTGCGTTTTGCTGGACTTTTTCTCCAAATGCTTTACGGTCACTAACCATTTCAGTTAGTTTCATCTGTCCAACAATTTCACGAATATTACCTTCTAGCAAATCCCTTACCTTATTTTCAATACAATCTTTATTAATATTAAGGAAGTTTTGTGCCGCAAGCTCCATCATTTCAGGCTCTTGGCTAATCTTAACTGATACAGTACTATCAACACGAATATTAATATATTCAGCCGTAGGAACAGCGGAACTAGTTTTAACATCAATTTGAACTGCTCCAAGACTCAACTGGTCAAGACGTTCAAAAAATGGAATTTTAAAACCAGCTTTACCAACTAGAATACGAGGTTTCTTGTGAAGGCCAGAGATAATATATGCCATATCAGGCGGAGCCTTAACATAACTGGCTTTACACAAAAGACCTAGTAGCACAAGAGCTACAACAACAACAGCGACTTTAATAATCAATCCAATAGAAAACATTATATTATCTCCTTATATATTTAATTTTTATTTTTTACAATATTTCTTAATAAAAGCTTCTTTTAAAGCCTTTTTTCTTTCTTCAAGAATTCTAGCATATTCTTTAGCATTAAATTTCTTATCCATAATAACCTCCATCGGGCGGGTCTCTCTTATAATTAGGACAATTCCCATCTTTATCACTGCTTGAACAATTTAGTTCATAAACACATTTATGACAACGACTTGCTTTACTTACTACTTCATCAATTTTTAGACGATATAGATTTTGGATAGCTTCATCAATTGTGTCATAATAACCTTCATGTTCAAAGCAATCTTCATTTTCATTTTCAATACTAATTTCAATTCTCATTTGGTTCATACCCTGGACATGGCAACTCATGACCCGGACGGGCCTCACAAGTCGCATAAAATTTACAATATTTACAATAAGGACTTCTATCCTCATATTCAATTACAGGATGAGTTTTACGGTATGCGATAACATCCTCTATAATTTGTGCTAAAGACACAGGATAACATTTATGAGCATCAAGTGCTACATTATAAGTTCCATTATCCATATTTTGATAAGGATCTGGACTATGAGTATGTCCTGCCAAACAAATAGTTGGGTGTTTATCTTTATAATTACCCATCATGGCTGGATAATGTTGTGCCCAAAATGAAATCTTACTTGCTTCAAAACGATAACCATAGCGAATATCTTTAAAAATATTTTCGTGATCATATAATTCAACTCGTCTATTGGAATCATGATTTCCAATAGCAAGATATTTTCTGCCATTTAATTGTTTTAGACATTCAAGACCATATTCATCATTTTTAAGCATACAATCACCGAGAATATATACAATATCATCGGCTTTAATAAGAGAATTATAATTCTCAATTACTCTTTCAGCATGTTCTTTCCAATCGGTAAAACCACGTGGTTTCCATAAAAATTCTTTTTCATGACCAAAATGGAAATCACTGGTAAACCAAGTTGCCATAGTATCACTCCTTATACATTATTAAATATATCCCATAACCAAATATTTATCTTCATATTGAGTGACTTTAAAAATTCCTTCATAATCATACTCATCTTTTGAGGGAAATTGACTAGAATTCCACATACGACGAATAGCAGAGTCAGGAACACAAGCACGTCCTTCTCGTTTAGCATTTCTAGCAAGGCAAACCTCTAATGGAGTTTCCATCCAAATGCATAAAATATTAATATCTAATCCATAAGGAAAGATAGCATTAATTAATTTCATACGAGAAGCTTTGTTAAGATGAGTGGCATCAATAATTACATTTTTAATATTTTCATCTAAACAGGCATAATGAATCTGTTTAATAAATTCTTTAAATACCTGTTTTTCTTTGCTAAAATATTCTTCATTTTCTTTAACAAGAGAAAAACGCACTTCATCACGAGAAATATAAGCCCAAGTGTCATCATTTTTCATTAAATGATTTTTAGCATAATAGGACTTGCCAGACCCTGGAACTCCGCACATAATCCATAATTTTGTTTCACTCATTAAATTATCAACTCCATAAAAGATTTACTTCATTATTGATATATTTTAAACTTTCTTCAACCTCTGTTTGATATTCTCCTGCTTCAAAGGCTTTTTTGAATTCAAATACATCATTATCATTTTTACATTCAATATGATTGACCTCCATTTTACACCAAGGACACCAAAGTCTTTTACGGTGATATCTTCCATATTGATGAGAATTTTTGCGAGGAAGGGCAATACCCTTTCGCCCACATCGCATACAATAAAAACTATGTTCATTATACTTCGCCATCGGTATCGTCCTCCTCAATAAATGTAGCAGTTGGAAAATTAATTTCTCTATTTAACAAAAGATAAGAAAGCACTTGTAACCCAACTCCTTGATTAAAATTAATTGTGGGCAAATCAAAAATGTTAGGAATAAAAGCATTCCAAACAATCATAGTTAGTAGTCCTAATAGACTTACAGAAAATACTAAAGCAATTAAAAATAAAATACCTTCAAATATACCACTAAAAAAACCTTTCATATATTAACCTCTTTATTCATTTTCTATAAATATTATATCATATTTTTATAAAAAAATCAAATAAATATTCATTATGAGATGTCTTCTGTAGTGAAAATTTCTTCATCCCAGGTATCCAAATTTAGAAGCACCGTGACACCTGTAAATATGGCGCCACAGTCAATATCTATTTTATGCCCGCCAGCATAATAAAATACCCCTGGTTCAATTTCTTCTGGAAGATTATCATAATAATGACTTAATTCTTCAACTAGATATACAATGGGGGTATGTCCATGAACAATGTAAAGATTATCGGGATTATCATGATACCATCTATTATTAATAAAATGACTTCTATCCCAAATAAGGTCTTCACTATCAATAGCTTCTAGTCCATTTTCTACATAATCACATCCAGCATGAGTAAGCCAAAAAATCTCACCATCTGGATTGGTATATGTAGCATATGTAGGTAAATTATTAACTTGTTCTAGAATTTCTTTTACATTTTCATCTTCATCAAGATTAATACCATTTAAAGTAGGAGTATTCCCATTCCAGCTCCAAATTTCCATAGCTCTAGTTCTAGTGGAATATCTAGGAAAATTTTGAAGGGCATGACACATCATATCCTCATGATTGCCTTTAATAAAGATGAAACGAGGATCATTAATCATAATTTTTAAAATTTCCCAACCATCATTTCCACGGTCAATGGCATCACCAAGAAAATATACTTTATCATCAGGCTGTAAAAAATTCATCACAGCATCAAATAATGCTCTATCTCCATGAATGTCAGCCCAAGCATAAATACTCATATTATATCACTTCCTTAAAATTTTATAAGTAATTGTCATAAAATAACCAAAAGGATCAACAGGAGCACAGGAGACGCTAATGATTTCTCGTTGAGGATTTTCTCGTTGAAAAGCACGAAGTTTTTCATTAGCGTCTCCACTATTTATTACAAAACCAATTGCTGTCTGAATCATTTAATTCACCACAATAGCAGAAGTATCATATCCTTGCTCTTCAAGGACTTCAGTGCTAACATAAACCATACGATTTAGCTTTTTACTTTTTGCTTTCATAGCAATTCCCATATTACAAAGATCGGTTAGCACCCGACTCATTTTCTGACTTGTAATACCCTTTAGAATAAAATCTTGTTCGCAAATTTCACTAATAGTCATAGGTCGCAAATTATGATGAAGAACATCAATTGTGCGTAGAATAATATCATTATTCATAGATTTACTATATTTACTACCACTTCTACGAGCAGGCATATTAATTATCTCCTTTTATTTATTTTATATAATAATTATATCATATTTTTTATAAAAAATCAACAAATTATTTTTTAAACACGGTAAAAGGATTATTACTTAGATAAACTGCGTCCTGATTAAAGTTCGGAAATTCATTACAATGAGTAATAGCAAGAGATTTATGATAATGAATATTATTTTTTACAAGAATAAAATCTCTATCAATACGACGCTTCATTTCTTCATCTTCTGGATAACCGTATCGCAGATTACCTTGAAATTCATTTGTAATATTAGTGCGATCATACATATTTTCATTAATTTCTTTTTTAGTTGCTTCGGCGTCCATAGGACCGATACCATGACGAGTTGCGTAAGAACGAGATACATAGACAATTTCAGCATCAAAATCATCTTTACCTTTAAGCATCGTCATAGGGTTAAGAATTCCAGTATTAGAAGTAGTATGCCATTCACTGCCGCAGTTTTGATCCAGTCCAAGTCCTTGTGCATTTTCAAAGATAATATTATCATAATGATGATAAGCAGCATCAAAAGGAATAAAAGTCATACAGCTATACATAAACTGTAGATCATGAATAAAATGCTTTTTAGTAGTCTCACGCACTTGAGAGTCAGTAAAATATTTAATATACTGAGGAATTTTATCAAGACCAACACCACGAAGAATCAATTGTGCACAACAATGATTAAAAACATGGTCAAGATGAATATCAATAGTATTATCTTTAATGAAATTAATATACTCTCCAATAGTATAAGTAAAATATGGCTCACGGTCAGTTGCACACCAAGTACCATATCCGCATGAACCATGCTCTGGCTCCTGATGTTCCCAAGTAATATATGCTTCTGTTGCGTGGTCAACCATCATATCAAAAGGAGTAATTACTTTGGCATTTGGGTCACAGTAACAACGAGGATGAATTCCTCTATTATTAAGTTCTTGCCATTCACGATAAAACTCCATAGGATGAAGCCAGAAGGTATCAGCAAAGTAGGTGACCGCGCCATCAGCAGTTCCACTATTAAAATGATGATAAATATGGCGAGACTCAGGATTGTAATCTACCGTATGACCTCGCTGTGCGGTTCCATTGTGAAAAACTACCAATGGAATTTCATTTTTTTCAGTAATTTCTTTAGCAAAATGACGAGTTAGCAGACCTTTTCCTTCGTCACCATAATTTGCACCAATAACAACTTTAATGTTCTTCATTATCATATCACCTTTTTCTAATTATATAAAAATCCCCAAGAGAAGATAGTGCTTATTTACTTCTCTTGGGGGAGGAGTTATTTTACCAAATTACTTCATTATTTTCATCCTGCTGAATACTTGTATTAGAAGTAGTCATAACAGAACCATTTTTCGCACAATTTTTAATAATACCAGTGATTGTGGCACTAAGATTATCGAGATTAGATACATTGTAGTGGTCATCACCAAGCAGTGCTTTCCACTTATCATCAATGCCACGGTCTACATACCAACGATAAGAACTTTCTCTATCATCCACTGCGATATGATAAATATCAAATTTCGTTAGTGCTTCAGCAAGAAGCTCTTTCGTTTCAATATTTCCCTGTAGCTTATCTCCAGTGGATTTTACAAGTCCTTCACCAAAGAGATAAGGATTAGGAAGTTCATCGCCCATGGTAATAATTACACCCTTTTTACCACGATTCCAGCAATCAAGTTTACAATGATTTACACCCATATACCAAGCGGCACTATAAGACTCAAAATTGTTGCCACCACCGCCGGCTTCAAAATAGATTTTATCAAGCTGTTCCGCAATACGAATATCAGATTCAAACTGAGACATCTGAATAGGTGCCCAGTCATATGCGAGGTCACCGATACCCATAACGCAGAACTGAACATCCTTAACATCAGGGTCAGCATAAAGGTCTGTCATAATTTCATTAAGACGTTGAGCTACTTTAACAGATGCTCCGCCCATACTACCAGTTACGTCAAGAGCAAGGATAACGGGGAAGGATTCTGGGTGCTCCTCGCTATCACAACACTCACGCATAATATTTTTTGGATCAAGAACTTTGGCAAGACTGCGCGACTTATACATTTCCTGTGCTGTATAATCAGCATCAGCAAAATTCATTGCACTTACGCCATAAGTAGTTTTTGTATAATTGTCATAGCTAGAGCTAGACCAAGAACCATAACCCATTAATTATTCCTCCTTAATGTCATCATCTTCGGCGTCAGTGCCTCCAAAATTAAAAGCACCATCAAACATATCCATAAAAGGATTAGTACCGCCATTATTCATCATCATAAACATCATAGGATTAAAGCCCATGTTATTATTGTTGTTACCACCATTAAACATCTGATTCATCATCATCATGTTCATCATAGAAGACATAGCAGAGCCATCATCCTTACCCATATTCATGAGAGGGCTAAAAATCTTGCCATAGCAATAAGTCTTACCCATAAAAACATGATGCTCAGGAATAACTTCGTCAATAGTGCTATTTTCATAAGAGAAAGTCTTAATAGAAGTCTTACCAACTTCAATAACACAACGAGGCTTGCCATTTACAAGGATAATGTCACCGCACTCAACTTTAAAGGTTGGAACAACCCAAAAAGCACCTTCCATATCAAATGCGAAATTATCGCAATTAGTCAGCTTGCGCTTCTTGATATCAAAGGTCTTATAGCCAGAAGAAGTGCGAATAGCAACCTTGCCATCCATACTCATCTTACAATACCCATGTGCCACGGGTTTAAACATACCATTAAACATATTACCAAAATCAAAATTCATATTATCGTGCTCCTTTTTGTCAATAATTTCATTTGCTAGTTTAAAAACATCTAAATGTTCTCCGGTAAAAGTAACATTTCTATAAGTGGAAGGAAGAGAATAATATAAGGTATCTGCTTCCGCTTGAAGATTTCGCATTTAAATTTATTCCTTTCCTTTTTTCTATATATATTATATAATATTTTTTTATAAAAATCAATTAAAGAATAAAAAAACTGCGCTTTACCAATTTTTTTACAGATATTTGTGAAATTTTTGGTAAAGCGCATTCTCCTTTTTTATTTATTTTGAAAACTTTCTACATATTTAAATACATTATCCCTATACTTTGGAAAATATTCACAAAAAGCAGAGAGATATTCAATTTCTGTTTCAATATATGGATGCATTAAATTTCCATTACTTTTTCTATAAAAAATATATTTTCCTTTTATATTAATAGAAAATAATAAAATAGGACTATTTGGTAAAAACATTCTAAATTCATGTTCCCCGTCATTAGAGAGGCAATAATTAATATAGCAAGATTTTGAATTATCTGGCTGAAAATATGATTTTAAAAGATATTCACGGAGAATAGTTTGAAGTTCAGCCACTTCCTCCATATCTTTTAAGTATTCTTGAATCCTTTTTAGAAGTTCATTTCTTTTTTCCCTTAAAGTATCAATATAATTAAATAAGATTTCTGCTCTACTCATTTTAATCTTCCTTTATTTATCTTCATCATCATAATATTTTGGGTAACCCCATTCAACACAGGAAGAACAAGATTCTTTAATAACTTCTTCTGGAGATAAATCTCCATACCATTTCTCATAATATTTAGGATGATAAAATTTACAATAAGCTGGGTCACCAATACAATCCATCATTCCAAAAGGACAAGTGGGTTCATATACCATAAAAAGAGATTTTCTTGGAACATTTTTATATTTTGGGTTATCCTTACACTCATCACAAAGAGATTTGTCTGTGACACAAATTTGGCATTTACTAGAAAATGACATAATATACCTCTTTTTAATATATTTTAATAGAAATCACATTTTGAGCGAATGCCTTTACAATGACATAAATCAATTTCTTTGGTTCCCATACAACGTCCGCCATCTTGAATAATATAGCATCCGCATAGAGGAGAAGCATAATTCATAATAAGGTCAGGCACATACGCCCATGCTTTTACTTCTTCTTGCCATTGTTCGGGGAGCCAACCATAATAGGTATTATCCCAAGCTTTAGCATCATCTCGCCAATAAGCCATTTGAATACTATCATCTAGCATAATAAAGCAATCAGCATCAGTTTTAGGCTTATCATTAGGGTCATAATGCCAACTAAGATAACCTTTTAGTGTATCATTATTTTTCATTTTTTACCTCTTAATACTATTTAAAATTACTTGTGGAACATAATCCCACATCTCTATAAAAACACTTGGC
>JAEEGL014806420.1_pt1 | contig 20964 bp, 11 predicted proteins | sample 9134231 | NCBI WGS metagenome assembly JAEEGL01 (sample SAMN16246548, study PRJNA631951) | gut metagenome | biome: gut microbiome; feature: rumen; material: fiber-attached | host: Bos | place: Iran: Karaj | collected 2018-10
TCTTGGATTAAAAATCCAAGAATGTATCAACCAAGCCATTTGAAGGCGACTTCGTCGCAAGGCTTGGTTGACTCCTGAATCATGTTCTCACGAAACCCGCAGCCAGTGCGGGTTTCTGTGATTTCATCTAAGAATACATACCTTACGCGCGTGTGCGCATCCATAGCGGAGCGATTTTTGTTTCATAGGAAATTCAGAGGAATTTCCTAGAAACAAAAAACTCATCCCGGAAACCGGAATGAGTTTTTTTCATACGAAAATACAGGGTCAGAAACCCTGTCACTTCGGTACGATCAATTACTCGTGATCCGGAATATACTTCCTGTACCAGCTTTATGGCAGGTTTCCTGGCTCATACATCCTCATGCCGTCATCTGCCTTCCCAGGTTACCCCAGTGGTCACATTGATGTGATGACGGCACTACGTATTTACAGTGACGAGTTCGCACAGGCCTTTAACCTGTTTCCCTTTTACCCGCTGCGGCAGTTTATGAAAGCTGCTGCCGGGCGGCACCATAATGCTATCAATATGTAATTATCTGCATTGTAACATATATGTGCAATACGGGTCAAAAAAGCGCAGGTCAACTCTTTTTGAAGAAATTAGGCATTGTTGTTTTTATCTGCGGCCCATACAGACTGAAGCGACAACAGATCCGCAAAAGCCCTGTAGTACTTAAAATGAGTACTGTTCCACTGATTTTTCCTGCCTACAGTAGATATGATGAGAATACATTCTTTTCTATCAACATCATAAAACCTGAGTATTATCAGCGACTGGATCTCACGCTTTTTGAGGAATGCCTTTATCCCATAAGCGTACGGCGGCAGCATCTCCAGGCGATTTATCACCACAAATTCACCAAAGGTAAAGTATTTGTCCTTGGTATCCCCGTTAAGTATATCCAGCACAAAATCTATTGCTGTCTGATCCTCTACTGCCTTGCTTCCCGCTGAATAAACGAACCTGAAGGGTTCGCCTGCGAACAGCATTACATTCTGAAGGTCAAATGCATCGGCAAACTTTGACATAAAGTTCTCCAGAGAGCCCCCTTCATCATGCAGTGTCAGATCAAACATCCTGACTATAACATCACCATATGCAACATCTCTATCGTTTATCTTTTTATAGGACTTCTGCTTCAGCTTAATAGCCTCGAGCGTTCCATGCTTTTCCTGCGTATAGATGATATACCGGTTTCGTCCTTTTTCCTTGGCAACGTACAGGCAGTGATCGGCGAGCATGAACAGATCTTCATAGTTGTCTGCGTCTTTTGAAAAGACCGCTGTGCCTATCGATACAGAAAGCGGGTTGTCCCTGTCTATCCCCTTATCGGGGAAGGTCGAACTCACCTTGGTCTTAATGCCTCTGAGTACTGTCCTTAGCTGATCCTCGGACTCTATGTTGTAAAATACAACGAAGAACTCATCACCTCCAAAGCGCCCCGAAACGCCACTGTTTCCGACTTCATTTGATATAATATCCGCCACCTTTTTAATGACTTCATCACCAAAGTGGTGTCCATAGGTATCGTTTATGTTCTTGAAATAATCAATATCAATAATTGCAAGCGCTGTCCCCTCCAGCCTTCTGTCATCAATTCTTTCTTTGGCGATCCTTATGATATCTGTCTTGTCGATAAGCCCTGTCAGCGAGTCATGTTTAATGACAGTCGACTTAAAGTTTCCTTTGCTCCTTCTTAGCTGTATATGCCCGACTACACCTTCCGTGCTCTTATCATAGAACGCAAAAGCTTCGTCCAAAACAGTATGAGTCACTTCAGGGTCTCCGTTTAGAATATTGCCTTCTACCATGACCATGCTCCTGCCGACACCCGACCTTACCTGGGAAAAGAAGCCTTTAATCGTCCGTGCCTGCTCCTTTGTAGCTCTCACCATCAGCAGTTTCTCAAACTCATCAAGAGAATACGATCCCGTATCAAACTCCGCCAGCTCGGTATTGTAGACATTTACAGTATCGCTGGCCTTATCATATTCAAAAAAGACATCCTCATACATACTTAGCTGTACAGTAAGCATGTTCATACTCTTCACAAGCACAGAATGGGCATACAGCAGGTCTTTTGCATCTACTACTGTAAGCCGGATCAGCTTGTCATTGACATTTTCCGCCCTCATGTAAGTGTAGTACATATTATCCGGCGCAATTATCTTACTCGGATACCACTGCCCATCACAGTTTGTGATATTATTCTTGTATATCTCACTATCTTCAGGGGCTATCAGCTCATTCATCGGCTTTTCTACATAACTGCCAAGTTGTGAATAAACCCATACATCTGCCGATACAATTTTCTGATCATCCCTGGATATGACTATTTCATGAAAACTAACATCTTTCATATTCATTCCCTTTATAGAAAACAAAGCCAATTCCACTAAGAAAGTCCGGTCATTGCTTTAATGCCACCAAAAATCCCCGATTCCGGGACCAGCCTCAGGCAAGTATCCTTTGCTTGAAGCGAAGGTTACTCTTTCAATCTCTATCTAATTATAGACTATTCATAAACGTCCTTACAAATATTTTGTGAAAATAGCGGGTGAACGCCCGGACACCTATATGGTCTTTTGATGAAAAATACTACATCGATTCCGTGAGCAATATCAACAAGCAGCCTCTTGATCTGGGGCAGTATTATGGGGCTAACTTTGACCTAAAGCTGCTGAAATCTTCATTTAGGTGCATATTTGTTTTGATTTTAATCAGTATTCCGGAGTTATCTTTGACCTAAACCTGCTGAAATCTTCATTTAGGTGCACTTTTGTTTTAATTTTATCAGTATTCCGGAGCTATCTTTGACCTAAACCTGCTGAAATCTTCATTTAGGTGCATATTTGTTTTGATTTTAATCAGTATTCCGGAGTTATCTTTGACCTAAACCTGCAGAAACCTTCATCTGGGGCAGGATTATTGCTGTAAAATAGAAAAACATGTCACGGCGTCGTCCCTGAATCATTATTCATTTGGCTGGGACGACGGAAAGTGTTATTTAGCGTCATATCTTTAGAAAAATCAGGCCATGCCGTCGTCCCTGAATCAGTATTCATTTGGCTGGGACGACGGAAAGTGTTCTTTAAGGCCATATCTTTAGAAAAATCAGGCCATGCCGTCGTCCCTGAATCAGTATTCATCTGGCTGGGACGACGGAAAGTGTCATTTAGCTCCATATCTTTAGAAAAATCAGACTATGACGTCGTCCCTGAATCAGTATTCATCTGGCTGGGACGACGGAAAGTGTTCTTTAAGGCCATATCTTTAGTAAAATCAGACTATGACGTCGTCCCTGAAACACAATACATTTGGCTGGGACGACGCGGCTTAGTCTGCTTTGGCTACACTAAAAGGGACGGTCGCTTCAGATGATTGAATCACATCAACTAGTGCGACAGTCCCCTTTAGTAGTATCCTTTCTGACAGAAATATTCTATTTCATTGATAGTCTGCGTTCCCATCTTTAGTCAAGCTCATCCAGAATTCTTTCCGCGACAGCTCTTCTGGTTGCTCCACTGTTCATGGCCTGTCTGCCGATGAAGCTGTGAGCCTCATCCTCAGTCATTCCCTTCTTCTCTACAAGAATGATCTTGGCTTTACTTACGATGCGCAGTTCCTCCATCTTTTCCTCAAGCTTTCTGTTTTTCACAATAAGCTTGTGCATCTTGTTCTGAACAGAGATGAGATATCTTATGGCCTGATCTATCCTGCCGGATGGCACAGGCTTAGAAATTGCAAGTACCCCAAGATCAGTCACCTGCTCGAGGACGTCATTGTATATTTCTGCAGGCACCACAAGGAGAAGTGAAGCACTTGTCTTCTCTGCGACATCAAGTGCAAACTCCACTCCCATTTCGTCCGGCATCGGACAGTTTACAACGATCAGATCATAGTCCCTCTCGAGAACGCACCGCCTTGCTATAGCTATGCTCCTTCGGATGTCTATGGTCTCAAAACCACGAACAGATTTTTTGACCAGCATATCAAACCGCTCAGAGGAGGACACAATCAGAACTGATCTGCCTATGTACTCATTTACAGGCATAAATCCTCCTTAGCAGCTCACATATGCTCTTATGATTTCTTCAGGTACGATACTTTTAACAAAAGAACTGCCTTTTGCTATTTCAGCAGCCTCTTTTTTTGAACGCGGAAGATATGCAGCTTCCTCATCCATTTCCTTAGGAAGCTCAAGTTTTCTCTCTATTCCGGATAATCCCGCATGGATAAGAAGGGCATAGACCAGATATGGGTTGCTCTCTGCGTCAGGTGAGCGCAGCTCCACATGTGTCCTTCCCTTGTACTCCTCTATGTGCATAAGCTCAGAAACACCGCAGCTTCCCCAGTCGGCCTTGTCCGGCGCTGTGTTGTTTCCAAGTCGCTCATAGGACTCGTCCTTGGGATTTAGGAATATCGTCATATCCCTTATCTTTTCTATTATCCCGGCTGCCGCATATCTTGCGACGTCACTTCCATTGCTGTCTGTGGCATAAATATTGATATGGTATCCGTTGCCGCTCTCAGATGGAAGAGGAACGGGTGAAAAATCTGAATAGAGCCCAAACCTGTTGGCCACAGTACTTACGACCATCTTAAATGTTGTCATCTGGTCTGCTGCCTTCAGAGGCTTTGCATAGTGAAAATCAATCTCATTCTGTCCGGGACCTTTCTCATGATGACTTCTCTCCGGAATAAGCCCCATTCTCTCAATATTTAGGATGATCTCCCTGCGGACATTCTCACACCTGTCAAGGGGAGCGATATCCATATATCCCGCTCTGTCATAAGGGATGTTTGTCGGATTGCCATCATCATCAAGATTAAAGAGATAAAACTCTGCCTCAGTGCCGAATTTAAATTCAATCCCTGCCTGCTCAGCTCTTTTTACAGCCTTTTTCAGGATTGCCCTGGTATCTGAGACGTATTCCTCTCCGCCCGGAGTGTAAACGCCGCAGAACATTCTAAGGACTCTCCCGCTGTCAGGTCTCCAGGGAAGGATTGCCATTGTATCAGGCTCCGGTTTGAGATAGAGCGTGCCGTAGGGACAGTCGCCAAACCCGGCTATATTCCTGACATTTATTGCTGTCCCATCCTCAAAGGCCTTGGACAGTTCCCCGGGCAATACGGATATGTTCTTCTGGACACCGTATGCGTCCCTGAATGCCAGTCGTATGAACTTTACGTCCTCCTCCTCGATATATTTCATCACTTCTTCTGTTGTGTAAGTCATATCAGTTTTCACCTCTTTTGCAGTGATAATAAGTTGCCGGGCTCATCCAATAGTCTTAAGCCTGTCGATCGCTCTGATTGAATTCTGTCTTGTTCCGAAAGCCGTCAGTCTGAAGTACCCCTCGCCTGCAGGTCCGAAGCCCGATCCGGGTGTTCCTACAATCTGCATTTTCTCAAGAAGATAGTCAAAAAACTCCCAGCTTGTCATGCCATCCCCGGTCTTCATCCAGATGTAGGGTGCATTGACTCCTCCGTAAACTTCATATCCGGCGCTCTTTAGTCCCTCCGAGATTATAGCGGCATTCTCAAGGTATCCTGCGATCTGCTCTCTCACCTGGACTTTACCCTCATCTGAGTATACAGCCTCTCCTGCTCTCTGAACAATGTATGGCGCTCCGTTGTATTTGGTTCCGTGACGCCTTACCCACAGAGGCCACAACCTGTCACCACCTGCTGTAAGCTCTTTTGGAATTACTGTATATCCAAGACGCAGCCCTGTAAATCCTGCGGTCTTGGAAAAAGACTTAAACTCTATGGCACACTCTCTCGCCCCCTCGCACTCGTAGATGCTGTGGGGAACATCCATCTCTGAAATAAAGGCTTCATAGGCTGCGTCATAGAGTATGATTGATCCGTTTTTGCGCGCAAAATCAACCCACTCCTGAAGCTGCTCCTGTTTCATCACGGCACCTGTCGGGTTGTTAGGGAAGCACAGGTAGATAAGATCCGGAATTTCTTTGGGTATCTCAGGGACAAATCCGGTTTCCTTCGTGCATGGCATGTAGATCACATCCTTAAAGCGCTGAAGGTCGGCATCATAATCACCTGTCCTTCCCGCCATCACATTTGAGTCCACATACACGGGGTACACAGGATCACATACAGCAATCTTATCGTCTAGTCCAAATATCTCCTGGATATTGCTGCAGTCGCTCTTTGCTCCGTCAGATACAAATATCTCGTCGGGTGAAATATCGCATCCCCTTGCCTTATAATCATTTTCTGCTATCGCATTACGAAGGAAGTCGTAGCCAAGATCCGGAGCGTACCCCTTAAAGGTTCCCGCATTTCCCATCTCGTCAACGGCTTTATGCAGAGCCTTAGTTACTTCCGGGATGAGAGGCTTTGTCACATCTCCGATGCCGAGCCTTATGATATCGGCTCCCGGGTTCTTCTCACTGTATTCATTTACCTTTTTCGCAATCGTGGAAAAGAGATAACTCCCCGGAAGCTTAAGGTAGTTTCTGTTGATTGTTGCCATTGCTCCTCCTTGTTCTACTTTTTTGTGACACCACGGATTGCTCCGCGCCTTGCGCTTTCGCAATCCTCCAAGCATTCGGAATCCACGGGGCCCCTGCCCCGCTTCTTCCTCATCGCGTCTTCTTTCTTTACTGTGACACCACGGATTGCTCCGCGCCTTGCGCTTTCGCAATCCTCCAAGCATTCGGAATCCACGGGGCCCCTGCCCCGCTTCTTCCTCATGCTTGGGCGGGTCATAAAGTCTGTCAACCACACTCAAGCAAGCTTGGTGTGGTTGACAGACCTATGACCCTGGTGTCACATGTTTGTATACCCCATTATATATTCATCGACTTCTTTTGCGCAGGCTCTGCCCTCTGCTATTGCCCATACGACGAGGGACTGGCCACGTCGCATATCTCCGGCACAAAAGATCCTGCTGCCGGCAACGTGGTATGTGCCATCTTCCGTTATGACATTTCCCCTCTGACTTCTCGACAGTGAAAACTCGTCGGCAATATAATCCTCACAGCCGACAAATCCTGCCGCGATAAGAAGTACGTCACATTTGAGAGTCTTCTCCGATCCCTCTACCAAGGACATTTTACCATCTTTAAACTGTGTTTTTATAGTCTCTATCTGCTTTATCTGACCCTTCTTGTCAGTTGTTACACTATTTACGGTCGTCTCAAAAACTCTTGGATCGCTGCCGTATAAATAAACTGCTTCCTCGTGACCATAGTCGGTCTTAAGGACTTTTGGCCACTCGGGCCATGGATTTGAGGCGCTTCTTTCAAGCGGGGGCTTCTTCATCATCTCAAGTGCCGTAACCGACTTAGCTCCAAGCCTTATGACTGTTCCTATGCAGTCGTTTCCCGTATCTCCTCCGCCAACCACAACGACGTTTTTATTCTTAACATCTATGTATCCGCCTGCCTCTTCAAGGGCAGCGACTGATCGGTCTGCTGCCTTCATAAGAGCCTTTGTTGTCCTTGTTAGGAAATCCACAGCATAATAAACGCCCTTGATCTTTCCGGGCTCTGCCGCACTAAGCGCCCTGGCTTTTTTTGCCCCGCAGCATAGAACAACCGCATCAAACCCGGCAAGAAGCTCGGAGGACTTCATATCGTTTCCAATATTTACACCTGTATGGAAAACAACTCCCTCCTGCTCCATGAGCTTTCTTCTTCGCTTTATCACGCTCTTGTCCAGCTTCATATTGGGGATGCCGTACATGAGAAGTCCTCCGATCTCATCCTCCCTCTCAAATACTTCCACTGTGTGTCCCCTGTGATTTAATTCATCTGCCGCCGCCAGGCCCGATGGACCGCTTCCTATAACTGCCACCTTTTTGCCGCTTCTTAGTTCAGGTACGCAGGGAGCAATATATCCCTCAGCAAAAGCCTTCTCAACGAGGTACAGCTCATTGTCGTGAACAGTTACAGCCTCACCGTCCTGTCCGCACATGCATGCCTTCTCGCAAAGCGCAGGGCAGACCCTTCCGGTAAACTCGGGAAAATTACTGGTCTTGTGCAGTCTTGAAAAAGCATGGCTGTAATGTCCCTTATATAGCTCATCATTCCACTCGGGTATCAGATTGTGGAGTGGACAGCCCGTCACCATTCCTCCGAGGTTCATTGCGGACTGGCAGAAAGGAACACCGCAGTTCATACACCTTGCCGCCTGCTCTCTCCGCGCCCTTGTATCAATCGGAGTATGAAACTCCAAAAAACTCTTTATGCGTTCCTTCGGCTCAATGTCTCCATTGTTCTGTCTCTTATATTCAAGGAATCCTGTATCCTTTCCCATGATATCATTGTCTCCTTTTCATACAATCTCTTTGAACGCCTCAAGAACTGCGTTTTCATAGTCTATGCCCTGCTCCTCATACCTGCTTATGGCTGTCAGCATCTTCTGGTAGTCATTTGGAATGACCTTTTTAAAATCAGGCAGAAAACCTTCAAAATTATCCAGGATCTCTTTGGCGTACTCAGAACCTGTCTCTTTTACATAGTCCTCAATGATTCCCCGAAGCTCTGCTATGTCATACTTCTCCGTGACTTCATTCAATGATGCCATGTCCTTGTTCATCCTCAGGTAAAGAGTGTGCTCCCTGTCCAGGACATAGGCTATTCCTCCACTCATTCCGGCCGCAAAGTTTTTGCCTGTCATGCCAAGTATCACCGCGCGTCCACCGGTCATGTATTCAAGTCCGTGGTCGCCGCAGCCCTCAGAGACCGCAACTGCACCTGAGTTTCTTACACAGAATCTCTCTCCCGCAATACCGCAGACATAGGCCTTGCCAGCTGTCGCGCCGTACAGTGCTACATTTCCTATAATGATGTTCTCATGCGCCCTGTAAGCTGCCTTTTCCGAAGGCCTGACTATGAGCTTACCGCCGGAGAGTCCTTTTCCGAAGCCGTCATTCGCATCGCCGCAGAGCTTGAGTGTCACGCCCTTTGGAAGGAAAGCGCCAAAAGACTGGCCTCCGCCTCCCACAGCCTCTACCACGATACTGTCTTCTTCAAGTGTACTCTTAAAATCAGCGGTAACCCTGCTGCCAAGCAGAGTTCCAAAGCTTCTGTCGGTACTTGAAACGCTTGTCTTTATACTGATCTTTCCGGTGGATCCGTCGGTCTTCTTTAGTGACTCCTTATCCTTTTCGTAGGCAGGTATCAGGATCCTGTGATCCAGTGTCTTTTCAAGCCCGAAATCATACACATCTTTTATATCAAAGTGATTCTTTTCTCTTCCCACATAAGACGGGTCAAGTATTCCTGACAGGTCTGCAGTGTCCCTGCACCTTGCCTTCGGGATACTGCGCATCTTAAGGTGGTCAGTCCTTCCCACCATTTCTTCAACTGTTCGAAATCCCAGCATGCTCATGATCTCTCTGAGCTGCCTTGCGACAAACAGCATGAAGTTCATGACGTGCTCCGGCTTTCCTTTAAAGCGTTTCCTGAGTTCCTCGTTCTGCGTGGCGATTCCCACAGGACAGGTGTCCTTGGAGCAGACTCTCATCATCATGCAGCCCATACATACCAGGGGAGCAGTGGCAAAGCCGAACTCCTCCGCGCCAAGAAGCGCTGCGATCGCAACATCCCTTCCCGTCATGAGCTTGCCGTCTGTCTCAAGCACAACCCTGCTCCTTAGCCCGCTGTCGAGAAGTGATTTGTGCACTTCACTCACGCCCAGCTCCCAGGGGAGTCCTGCGTGGTGAACAGAGGATGAAGGCGCAGCCCCGGTTCCTCCGTCGTATCCTGACACCAGTATCACCTGAGCTCCCGCCTTGGCAACACCTGATGCTATGGTGCCGACTCCTGCCTCTGATACGAGCTTTACTGATATCCTCGCCCTGTCATTGGCGTTCTTAAGATCATAGATAAGCTGTGCCAGATCTTCTATCGAATAAATGTCATGATGTGGCGGAGGTGAGATAAGTGCTACACCCGGTGTTGAAAAACGTGTCTTTGCAACCCACGGATAGACCTTCTTTCCCGGAAGGTGTCCTCCCTCACCGGGCTTTGCTCCCTGCGCCATCTTTATCTGTATCTCTTTTGCGCTCAACAGGTACTGGCTTGTTACTCCAAACCTTCCGGATGCCACCTGCTTGACTGCGCTGTTTCTTTCTGTGCCAAACCTCGATGTGTCCTCGCCGCCCTCACCGGTATTGGACTTGCCTCCCAACCTGTTCATCGCTGTCGCCAGTGTCTCATGCGCCTCTTTTGATAAAGAGCCGTAGGACATGGCACCGGTCTGGAACCTCTTTACAATTGACTCCTCGCTCTCAACTTCCTGCAGAGGAACCGGGTCTTTTGCGGGCACGAATGCAAGCATCGCCCTGAGAGTATGCGGTCTGTCCTCATCATCAACCATCCTCGCATACTCCTTAAACCTCTCATAGTCGCCTTCCCTTACTGCCCTCTGCAGTGTGACGATAGTCTTGGGGCTGTACATATGGTCTTCCTTGTCATCGCCGCTCCTTAGCGTGTGGAAGCCCACTGAGTCAAGGGTTGTGTCAACGGTAAGTCCCAGTGGATCGAAGGCTTTGTTGTGGCGGTACTCAACGTCCTCGCCTATCTCTTTTGTGCCTATGCCTCCGACTCTGCTCACTGTTCCGGTGAAATATCTGTCAACAAATTCCCTCGACAGGCCGATGGCTTCAAATATTCTCGCAGACTGATAGGACTGGAGGGTAGATATTCCCATCTTGGCTGCTATCTTTACAACGCCTCCGAGGAGGGCCTTGTTATAATCTGCTATGGCAGTGTGGTAGTCCTTGTCGAGGATCCCAAGGTCTATGAGTTCTGCGATACATTCCTGTGCAAGATAGGGATTGATCGCCCTTGCTCCGAAACCAAGAAGGGTAGCTATCTGATGTACGTCCCTGGGCTCTCCGCTCTCAAGAATAAGGGATACAACAGTGCGCTGCTTGGTCCTTACCAGATGCTGCTCAACTGACGAAACGGCAAGCAGGGAAGGAATAGGCATGTGATTCTCATCGACTCCCCTGTCCGAGAGGATGATGATGTTTACCCCATCCGCGATTGCCCTGTCGACCGATACGTTAAGCTGGTCGAGCGCCTTGTCCACCTGCGTGTTCTTGTAGTACAGAAGGGATATCTTTTTCACCTTGAATCCCGGACGGTCAAGTGCCTCGATCTTCATCAGGTCAACTCCTGTAAGAATCGGGTTGTTCACTTCCAGCACCCTGCAGTTGTCGCCCTTTTCCTGAAGCAGGTCTCCGTCAGATCCGATATAGACAGTAGTATCCGTTACTACCTTTTCCCTGAGTGAGTCGATCGGAGGATTGGTCACCTGGGCAAAGAGCTGCTTGAAATAGCAAAATAGCATCTGATGATGCTGCGACACGAAAGCAAGGGGCACGTCAGAGCCCATCGACACTGTGGGTTCAACACCGTTCATCGCCATGGGCATTATCTGATCCTTTACATCCTCGTAGGTATAGCCAAACACCTTGTAGAGCTTGTCCCTGTGCTCCTGCGAGCTTGTCGGGATCTTTTTGTTGGGGATTTCAAGATTGCTAAGGTGAAGGAGATGTCTGTCTATCCATTCTCCGTAGGGCTTTGCCTTGGCATACCTGTTCTTGCACTCCTCATCCGATATTATCCTGCCCTGCTTTGTATCCACCAGGAGCATGTGTCCCGGTGAGAGTCTTGACTTCTTTACGATCATCTCATCAGGTATATCCAGCACGCCAACTTCCGATGAAAGGATAAGCCTTCCATCGGAGGTTACATAGTATCTCGACGGGCGCAGCCCGTTCCTGTCAAGCGTTGCTCCAAATACCTCTCCGTCAGTGAAAAGAACTGCTGCCGGTCCGTCCCAGGGCTCCATCATTGTCGCGTAGTAGTGATAAAAATCCTTTCTGTCCTGTGGCATAAAATCGTTGTGCTTCCAGGGCTCCGGGATTGCGAGCATCATGGCGAGGGGAAGATCCATGCCATTCATGTAGAGAAACTCCAGGGTGTTGTCGAGCATCGCCGAGTCAGATCCGGACGACGCGATCACCGGATAGACCTTCTGAAGGTCTTCTCCGAACACTTTGGAGGACATCGTCTCCTCCCTTGCCAGCATCCTGTCGCTGTTTCCCTTGATGGTATTGATCTCCCCGTTGTGGGCTATCATCCTGTAGGGATGAGCCCGCTGCCAGGAGGGTGTGGTATTGGTCGAAAATCTGCTGTGTACCATTGCCACCGCAGTCTTATATTCAGGTGAAAGCAGATCCTCATAGAAGTTCCTGAGCTGGTTTACCAGAAACATTCCCTTATAGACAATCGTCCTGGATGACATTGAACAGATGTAAGTATCCTCCGCGGATTTCTCGTACTCTCTCCGGAGGCAGTAAAGGCGTCTGTCAAAGTCGATTCCCCTCTGCACATCCTCAGGTCTTTCTATAAAGCACTGACTGATGTGGGGCATGCAGTTTCTTGCAACTTCCCCAAGGATCTCGGGGTGGATCTCAACGTCTCTCCACCCGAGAACTTTAAGGTTCTCCTTGTCGGCAATAACCTCGAGAAGGCGCTTGGCAAACATACGCTTCATATCATCTGTTGGAAGGAAGAACATTCCAACGCCATAGTCTCCGGCACTTCCCAGGGTTATCCCAAGCTTTTTTGCCTCCTTTACAAAAAAGCTGTGTGATACCTGAACAAGGATCCCGACTCCGTCTCCCACCTTTCCGGTGGCGTCCTTGCCTGCCCTGTGCTCAAGCTTCTCAACTATAGTAAGGGCATCATCAAGTGTCCGCCTCTCCGGTTTACCATCTATATTTATCACGGCGCCTATTCCACAGGCATCATGTTCATTCATCCAAGCATTCATATCAAACCTTTCCTGTTATTACTTACCGCCGGGCTCCCATCTGTCCCTGATCGGTAACATTATTTATCTTAATGAAAACAGCATCTGTCCATATGTTGGATAGCTGAGGTACTTATCAGGAATCAGTGCCTCTGCCTTATCTGCATGGGTTCTCAGTTCATCCATGTCAACAAGGACCGTGCTCTGATAGAACTCAGCAGTCTTTAAGGCATCGGTCATACCCTCAGCTTTCTTTGTGTCTTCAGCAAGCTTGGAAAGCGCTGCGCACATTCCCTCTGATGACTCATCAAGAGCTTTAAGAAGTGCTGTTTCCATTGCTCCGCCGTCTCCAAGGAGACTCTTTTTCTGCATAAGCTCTTTTGACAGATCTTTTTCATAGGCAACTATGCCTTCTGTCAGATCCTTTCTGACCATCTCCTGCATTGTCAGTGACTCAATGTGAATCGACTTTGAGTAGTTCTCAAGAAGGATCTCGTACCTTGAGTAAATCTCCTCTTTTGTAAATATGCCGTGCCTTGTGAAAAGATCTAACGACTCATCGCTGATCCAGTAAGGCATCGCGTCGGGAAGTGACTTAAGGTTTGGAAGTCCTCTCTTTGCAGCCTCCTCGACCCACTCATCCGTGTAGCCGTTGCCGTTAAAGAGAACTCTCTTGTGCTCAGAGAGCATCTGTCTGAGAACCTCCATAGTCTTGTCCCTCAGTTCTTCTCCCTCAAGCCCCTGAACCTTTTCATAGATCTTGCCTATCTCCTCTGCCACAGCAGTGTTGAGAACGATGTTGGCATTGGCAACTGAAACCGATGATCCGGGCATACGGAACTCAAATTTATTACCTGTAAACGCAAATGGTGAAGTCCTGTTCCTGTCAGTGTTATCCTTGGTAAAGTGAGGAAGGACAGTCGCTCCCATGGCCATCTGGACCTTGCCTGCGCTCTTGTATGCTGCGCCTTCTTCCACTCCCTTTAATACTCCCGCGAGCTCATCGCCCACAAAGATAGAGATTATCGCAGGCGGTGCCTCGTTTCCGCCAAGTCTGTGGTCGTTGCCGGCAGAAGCTACCGAGAGGCGAAGGATAGGTGCATAATTGTCAACCGCAGCGATAACTGCCATGAGGAATACAAGGAACGGAAGGTTCTCACCGGGGTTCTTGCCCGGGTCAAGAAGGTTCATGCCTGTGTCCGTGCATACAGACCAGTTGTTGTGCTTGCCTGATCCGTTGATGCCTTCAAATGGCTTCTCATGTAAGAGACATGCGTAGTTGTGCTTATCGGCAACCTTCTTCATAACTTCCATTGTCAGCTGGTTGTGATCTACCGCAATATTGGCTGTTTCGAATACAGGTGCCAGCTCATGCTGTGAAGGCGCAACCTCGTTGTGCTTGGTCTTGGCCGGGATTCCGAGTTTCCACAGTTCCTCATCAAGATCATGCATATATGCCGAAACCTTGGGCTTGATCACTCCAAAGTAGTGATCCTCCATCTCCTGACCCTTTGTAGCCGGAGCACCGATAAGTGTCCTTCCGGTAAAGAGCAGGTCTTTTCTCATCTTGTAAAAATCCTTGTCGATCAGGAAGTACTCCTGCTCTGATCCGATGGTGGTATTTACCCTGTTGACGTCGCCGTATCCCAGAAGATGCAGCATCTTTACAGCTTCCTCGGAAAGAGATTCCATCGATCTGAGGAGCGGAGTCTTTTTATCAAGCGCTTCTCCGGTATATGAGCAGAAAGCTGTGGGAATGTACAGTGATCCATCCTTGATAAATGCAGGTGATGACGGATCCCATGCTGTGTAGCCCCTGGCTTCAAAAGTTGCCCTGAGTCCCCCCGAAGGAAAGCTCGATGCGTCAGGCTCGCCCTTAACCAGCTCTTTTCCCGAAAACTCCATTATTACTGTCCCGTCATCCATGGGTGAGATAAAGCTGTCGTGCTTTTCTGCTGTAAGACCTGTCATTGGCTGGAACCAGTGCGTGAAATGAGTCGCGCCGTTTTCAATTGCCCACTCCTTCATCGTTGCTGCAACGCAGTTTGCAACATCGAGTTCAAGATGGGTTCCTCTCTCGATTGTCTTGTGAACTGCCCTGTAAATATCCTTGGGAAGTCTCTGTCTCATGACCTTGTCATTAAATACAAGACATCCAAATTCCTCTGTAAGTTTTCCTGCTTCTATCATACCTTTCTCCTCCTTTTATATTTCAATATCAATATGCACTTGCACCGTAGTTGGAAAGAACTCTTGCCGAAGGATCGCTCACATTGCAGCCCTTCCAGCTCTTGTTGGGCATCCAGAAATCTGAGACCATTTCAGACTGCCCTGCATAGTATTTTTCAAAGATCTCTCTGTACAGAAGCGATTCCTTGGTAAATGGTCTCGCATGAGTGTACTTCTTTTTCCTTATCTCACACTCGGCTTCCGTATAGGTCTTATCAGCATATTCCATGAGGTCGTCCCTCAAGGAGTGCCCGACCGCATCCGAAAATGCAGCCTTTTCTCTCATCAGGATATTCCTTGGTATAAATTCATCTTTTTCGAAGGCCTTCCTCAAAAGATATTTGCCAATCCCATAGGTATTTAGCTTTCTTTGCGGATCGATTCCCATGACGTAGTCCACAAAATCAAGGTCTCCAAACGGAACTCTTGCCTCAAGAGAGTTGACGCTTATACATCTGTCTGCCCGAAGGACATCATACATGTGGATCTCTCTTATCCTCTTTTTGGCTTCCTCCTGGAAGGCTTCGGCGGACGGAGCAAAATCAGTGTACTTGTATCCAAAGAGCTCGTCAGATATCTCTCCTGTCAGGACAACCTTGATGTCAGTGTTCTCATGGATCCATTTGCATAGAAGATACATTCCTATTGAAGCTCTGATGGTGGTAATGTCGTAGGTTCCGAGTGCTTTAATGACAGGCTCCAAAGCTCCGATGACATCATCTTTGGTAATGATCACCTCGTGGTGATTGCTGTGTATGTAATCCGCAACCTCTCTGGCGTATTTGAGGTCTATTGCATCTATGTCCATTCCTATCGCAAAGGTCTCTATCGGTTTATCACTAAGGCTCGCTGCCACACCGCAAACAAGAGATGAATCAAGGCCTCCCGATAAAAGAAATCCCACAGGTGCATCCGCATCGAGACGCTTTTTGATACCCCTAATGAGCTTATCGTGAATGTTCGTTGTTATCTGCTCAAGCTCATCATGATCTGTTAAAACAGCGGCTTTATCCGCTGCTGTTTTCTCTGCCCTCTCTTTGGGCTTTGTCATATCTCTGTAGCAGATGAACTCTCCATTTTCATAGTAGTGCCCCGGAGGGAACGGCCTGATCCTGTCGCAGACTCCCACGAGATTCTTGGGCTCTGAGGCAAAAATGATGTATCCGTCGCAGTCATAGCCGTAGTAAAGAGGTCTTATGCCTATCGGATCCCTTGCTGCTATGAAGGTATCTCTTTTCCCGTCATAGATGACCAGTGCGAACTCCGCATCCAGAAATCCAAACATCGCTGTTCCGAGTTTTTCATAAAGTGGAAGCAGTATCTCGCAGTCGCTGTCACTCTCAAACTCATATCCAAGGTTTTCCAGATATTTCTTTATATCCCTGAATCCATAGATCTCGCCGTTGCAGACCACATAGCTTCCCGATAGTGAAAACGGCTGCATTCCCCTGCAGTCCAGACCCATGATCGCCAGTCTGTTAAATCCAAGCCAGCCGCCCTTCACCTTTTTTACCCTGTGCTTGTCAGGCCCACGCGAGCCCGTCTTTTCAAGCATCTGTTCAAACAGCTCTCTGCTTACATCCTGCCTTGTGTATGTCAGTATTGCGCACATACATTATTTCTCCTTCGCAAACACCGGTTACTCTCCGGTTTAATACTGTCAGATATCGACATCTGAGATGATCTTGTGTTTTTTGAAAAAACGCAAAAAGGCGCCTTAGAGAATAATCTCTAAGACGCCTTTGCCTTATATTTCTGAATTCTACTCTATAGATTCCGAGCTGTCAAGCATTTTTGTATACAATAATACATTCTTGGATTGGAAATCCAAGAATGTATGGCATCTTGAATCAGAGATTCAAGATGCCCGCAAACAAGCCATCCTAAAGCGACTGCGTCGCAGGGCTTGTTTGCCTCTCGTATCATGTTCTCACGAAACCCGCAGCTGGTGCTGGTTTCTGGAATATCATTCGAGAAGTCATCACTTTCTCACACCGGGTACTCTCCGTCAAAGCACGCCCTGCAAAGGGGAAGGTCACCTGTCATCCTCTCAAAATCCTCAATTCTTAAGTATCGCAGGGAATCTGCACCTATCGTTTTTCTCACTTCCTCTGTAGAATGCTCTGAAGCTATTAGCTGGCTACTGTTTGGAACATCTGTGCCATAGTAGCAGGGATGAAGAAACGGCGGTGAGCTTATCCTTACATGGACCTCTTTTGCGCCCTCTTCCCGCAGCATCTCAACAATTCTCTTCATAGTCGTGCCACGGACTATCGAGTCGTCGATGAGAACAATTCTTTTACCCTTTACGGCTGTTCCAAGGACGCTTAACTTCATCTGTACTGCCGCCCTTCTCTCCTCATCCGTTGGTTTTATAAAGCTTCTTCCAATGTAGCTGTTTTTATGGAAGGCAAGAACAAAGGGAATACCCGACTCCAATGCATACCCTTCCGCAGCTACCAGCCCGGAATCAGGGACTCCTGATACAATATCCGCACTGACATCGTCGATACTGGCAAGGGCTCTTCCCGCATTGATCCTTGCATCATGTACAGATATCCCATCAATGACTGAATCATTCCTTGCAAAATAAATATACTCAAAAATGCAGTGCGCTCCCTTTCTGCCACATAGAGATTCATCACTCTTTACACCTTCCGGTGTCACAGTGATCATTTCACCGGGTTTTATATCTCTGATAAGTTCACCGCCTACAGCCCTGATCGCAGCGCTCTCAGATGCAAGAATATAGGCATTCTTTTTCTTTCCAAGGCATAGGGGCTTAAGTCCCTGTGGATCACGGATACCAACAAGCTTTCTAGGGCTCATTATGATCACCGCATATCCGCCCCTTAGGATTTCTGCTGTCTTTAATACTGCTTTTTCAATTGAATCGGTCTTTGTCCGGTTGCTTATGATTTCATAAGACAGGACCTCTGTGTCTGAAGTCGTATAGTGGGCCTGTCCTCTGTAGAGCTGCTTTTCTTTCAGCTCTTTCGCATTGACAATATTCCCGTTGTGAACCAGAGCAAGTGTACCTTTTATGTAGTTCATTGCTATCGGCTGCGCATTCTCAACTGTGCTGCCACCTGTTGTTGAATAGCGCACATGCCCAACACCTATGTTGCCACTTAGTTTACTTACTGCGTCTTCCGCAAACACCTCACTTACGAGTCCCATCCCCTTGCGGGTCTGAATGTTACCCATGGGCCCGCCTGTATCACACACAGACATTCCTGCCGACTCCTGCCCCCTGTGCTGCAGAGCAGTCAGCCCATAGTAAATATCCTTTGAAACATTTTGTCCTTCCGGCGCATAGATTCCGAAAACGCCGCATTCCTCATGAATTTCACCAAACATATTTTTCCTCTCTTGATAAGAATCATATGATGTCAGGGGCAAAAGTCTTCACCCGCGTCAGGCTCTCTTGACCTTTACATCATAATATATGACCTATATGGGCATTTTTATATATTTAGGTCAGTCTTTACATTTTTCTGCTCCTTGGCAGTTTCATAATATTTGACCTGTATAGCCATTTTTCAATATTCAGGTCACTCTTTACATTTATCTGATCCTTGGGAGTTTCATAATATTTGACCTGTATAGCCATTTTTTCATATTCAGGTCAATATTTACATTTATCTGCTCCTTGGCAGTTTCATAATATTTGACCTGTATAGCTATTTTTTCATATTCAGGTCAATATTTACATTTATCCACTGCTCGGTTGCTTCATAATATATGACCTATAGAGCTGTTTATACATGGTTAGGTCACTTTCATTATTTTACTCCTATTTTTAGCATCCCCCTAAGAAAAGTAGTGAATAATCGGTACTTTCCTACCCCATGATGAATATTTTACATTTTTAGGAAAACCGCAATAGCTACAGGTTTTGCAATAAAACTTACAAAAGGCAAACAGGCCATGTGACGAATTCGCCTTTATAGCCTGTTTGCTGCATTTTGGAATCTATTATTCAAACTCATATTAGCAGGACACGCACCTCACATTACGAGGATCCGGTCCGATCCGATCCCTGTTATCACTCCACATCTGCCAGCGCCTGTCTTCCCTCTTCACCGGTTCTGATCTTCACTACATTATCAAGACTGTATACAAAGATCTTACCATCTCCGATGTGTCCTGTGTAAAGAGCTTTCTTGGCGGCCTCTATAACATCCTCGACCGGGATACTGCTGACAACCACTTCAAGTTTGATCTTTGGAAGAAGTGTAGCATCCATCTCAACACCTCTGTACATCTCTCCGGAGCCTTTCTGGATACCGCATCCCATAACCTGCGTAACTGTCATTCCTGTCACTCCGAGCTCATTCATAGCGCGGCGCAACTTGTCATATCTAGAGAGCTTGGCAATGATAGTAACCTTGTGAATACCGGAATCGGATGCTGTAGGCATTGACATAACCTGAACCGATGCATTTTTCTGGAAGACCGATGCTTCAGCATAATCGCTTACACCAAGATCTGTGTTCTCATTCACTGACATGTTGAGAGTGTTTGAGATATCCATGAGAGCAAATCCTGAATATGCTGATGCAAGGCCGTGCTCTGTTGAATCAAGTCCAAGGATCTCCTCTTCCTCAGATACCCTGAGCCCAAGTGTCTTCTTTATAACAAAGAAAGTAAGGCTTATCATTACTGCTGTCCATGCTGCTGTGGCAAGTACTCCTACAAGCTGTATTCCAAGAAGCTTAAATCCGCCGCCATAGAAAAGACCTGTCATTGTTGCCCCTGACGCATCCGCGATGGAATATCCGGGAGCTGATGTTGTTGCAAAAAGACCTACCGCCAAAGTTCCCCATATACCGTTTATACAGTGCACTGCTACCGCACCTACCGGATCGTCAATGTGAAGCTTGTAATCAAGAAGCCATACGCCGAAGCATACCAGAAGTCCTGCAACTATTCCGATGATCGATGCGCCAAGCGCGTCTGTTACATCACAGGGAGCAGTGATAGCAACGAGTCCTGCAAGCGAAGCATTGAGGCACATTGAAATATCGGGCTTGCCATATTTAAGCCATGTGAAGATCATGCATGTAACAGTTGCAAGTGCCGGTGCAATTGTAGTTGTAACAAAAACTGATCCGAGCTGATCGATAGAAGTACAAGCCGCTCCGTTAAATCCATACCAGCCAAGCCAGAGGATGAATACGCCAAGAGCTGCCGCAGTCAGGTTGTGTCCCGGAAAAGCATTTACCTTGGTAACCTTGCCGTCTTTGTCCCTCTCAAACTTACCAATCCTTGCTCCTAGCATTGCTGCGCCGATCATGGCTGAAATACCACCTACCATGTGAATGCAGTTGGAACCTGCAAAATCATGGAAGCCTATCTGTGACAGCCATCCACCGCCCCAGGTCCAGTGCGCTTCAATGGGGTAAATAATAGCAGAAATAACAGCAGAGTATACACAGTATGAAATGAACCTGGTTCGCTCAGCCATTGAACCTGAGACGATGGTAGCTGTAGTTGCGCAAAAGACAAGGTTAAAAACGAAATTTGACCAGTCAAAATTAGCATAACCTGTAAAAATATCAAATCCGGGTCTTCCGATTATCCCCAGCATATCTTCGCCCAAAAGAAGACCAAATCCTATAAGGATGAACACAACTGTTCCGATACAGAAATCCATCAGGTTCTTCATGATGATATTTCCTGTGTTCTTGGCTCTGGTAAATCCGGCCTCACACATTGCAAAACCCGCCTGCATCCAGAACACCAATGCGGCACCTATCAGGAACCACACCCCGAATACACTACTGTCAATTGCTGTAAAGATTTCTTCACTCATACTCTTTTCTCCTCTCCGCTTTAAGAATTAATAAAGAGCGCTGCAATGGCACACTTTGATCTGTGTGATGCCCCATTGCATCGCTCTAATATTAAACTCCTATATTGCAAAA
>JAEEGL016096735.1_pt1 | contig 20964 bp, 15 predicted proteins | sample 9134231 | NCBI WGS metagenome assembly JAEEGL01 (sample SAMN16246548, study PRJNA631951) | gut metagenome | biome: gut microbiome; feature: rumen; material: fiber-attached | host: Bos | place: Iran: Karaj | collected 2018-10
ACTGCTCTTATCACTGGGATGAGATTTCACGCGATCCCTCGTCGGTACATAACCCTCTTACCATGCTGGGCGATTTCTGCAGGCAGTATTCGGTTATGATTGACAGGATCTGCAATAACGGAGCCAAGCCGGTTCTGCTTTCACTCCCTCTGATTGACAGCGAGCGTTACTTTAACCATATTACCAAGGGCTTGAACGCCGAAAACATCCTCAAATGGCTGGGCGGTGACGTTGATTTTATAGGTCATTGGCACGATATGTACAATATGGCCGTGTGGAAACTGGGTGCAGCCAAGGGCGTTCCCGTGATTGACATCACATCGCCTTTCCTGGTAAGGAAGGATTATCGCGATTATTTGTGCAGTGACGGTATTCATCCTAACGAGGAGGGCCACCGTATCATTGCCGATGCCATTTGTGATTATGTAAATACAAATAAAAACTTCAGGATATGACAACAATCTGTTCATTTGACTGCAATCAGTCTGCTCTAAGGAGGATTGCCGGTGATGTCAAGACTTATGCACCGGTTGATGGCAAGTGGGTTGAGGTATCAGCCCGTGTATTTGAGGAACGCGTGCGTAACCTTGCATACGGTCTTATGGTACGTGATTACCGTCGTGATGAGACAATTGCTTTCAGCGGTTGTACAGATGAAATGAAACCATTCATCAAGACAGCCTGCAAGCTTGCACATCTGAATGTTTCCTTCGATGCAGAAGCAGATGCTCCTCAGCTCACGGCTGTTGATGTGGAGTACCTCATGCTCATTGGCGGAACCTGGTCACGCAAGTACAAGGCATCGGTGGACCGTACCATCACACGTATCCTTTTAGGCTGCTGATTAATCGTCAAGCGGGTGATAGAAGCTGCGCTCATGACTCAGTTCCGGATGGAATATGCTCATAAAGTCAGCCAGCAGTATCTCAGGGTGGAAGGCGGTAAGTTCAAAATAGGGAACCTGATAAACATCGCACACCCATATATTCCTCTCCTTGAATGGCTTGAATGAGGAGTATTGCTTATAATCAGATTCCAGCATCCTGTAGGTAAGTTTATTGGATGAACTGTTCTTAAGCAGCCATACATCAGCATCCTGAGCCTTTTCAAAGACAGTCTCAAATGACAGCGGCACTGAGCCGCTGTTCTTGTTTTCTCCAAATATGTATATGCCGCCGGCATCGGCTATCATCTGGCCTATAGTGCTGTTGCCACCGGCTACATACCATGCGGAGCCGCTTTTGGTATCGAGCATGACTTTGGGATGCAGGGGCGTTTTTGCCGCGGTTTCACATAAAGCCTTATAATTTGACTTAACCTGTTGGAACAGTGTGTCTGCATTGTCGCCCACTCCAAACAACCGGCCATAGAATCGCATCCATTCCGCACGGGCCAATGGTGATGTCTCCATATAGTCTGCGCACTCCAGCAGAGGTATTCCTAACTTTTCCAACTGGCCGTAACCGGTTTCCTCAAAAGGTGATACCATTATGGCGTCAGGTTTGAGTTCCATGATTTTTTCTATGGTAGGATACATGCTGTTGCCGCAGTCTACAATCATACCGTTGGCTAAGCGTGCACGGACCACAGAGTCTGCAATATATTCAGATTCACATACACCGGCTATGCAGTCTTCTGTGCCGAGTTCCACCATAAGGTGCGCCAGGCTATTGGTCATGACAACTATACGCTGCAAAGGTACTTTTATGGTGTTGATGTTCCTGTTGAAACTGTAGTCAGTGCTTTGCTCAGTGCTGAACGTATATGAGTGCAGCAAGGTGTTCTTTTTCCAGGGGTTGGCTATCTGAGCGTTGAAACCTTGGGGTGTGTCATCCAGCACAATATGGCTGGAATACTCCATGATGCCGCCTGTGGCATTGAAATGCGCACCGTTGGAGCATCCGGCAAACAACGCGGCTATGGCAATTAGTATGGTTCCGGTTCTCATCGTCTGATTTGTGGAAATCGGCGCGAATTTAGGCTTATTTTTTTCAATCATGTCACTCCTTTACATGTTTTTTGTCGCAAAGGCTATGCTTTCTTTCCTCTCACTGCACCAAAAAATGTAGTATTTTTGCATAACAAATATTCCGCAGTATGTCTGAAGAAGCGAATCTACTTAAGGACCTTGCGCTGATACTTATTTCAGCGGGTGTCTTCACTATAATCTCCAAGGCTTTAAAACAGCCGCTCATTTTAGGCTATATACTGGCCGGTTTCCTGGTGGGCCCCCACATGGGCTTGTTCCCTACGGTGACCAGTACGGCCGAAGTATCGGAGTGGTCAGAGATAGGTATCATATTCCTGCTGTTTGCCCTTGGACTGGAGTTCAGTTTCAAGAAACTGCTTAAGGTGGGCAGCAGTGCACTTATAACCGCCATGACGCAGTGCGTGGGTATGTTCATACTGGGTTTCATGGTGGGAGAGGCAATTGGATGGAGTAATATGGAATCTATCTTCCTGGGCGGTATGCTCTCCATGTCATCTACCACCATTATCATCAAGGCATATGATGACCTGGGGCTCAAGGATAAACCTTTTGCACCGTTGGTGTTCGGTGCACTGGTTTTTGAAGACCTTATAGCCGTGGTTCTCATGGTCTTGCTCTCCACCCTGGCTGTTTCAAACAAGTTTGCGGGCGGCGAGATGCTTATGGGGCTTGTTAAGCTGGTGTTCTTCCTGATATTATGGTTCCTTGTGGGTATCTATCTCATTCCTACACTGTTAAAGAAGGCTCAAAAATATCTGAATGATGAGATTCTGCTGCTGGTAAGCATAGGGCTTTGTTTCGTGATGGTTACTCTGGCAACGCTGGCCGGTTTCTCTGCTGCATTGGGTGCTTTCGTGATGGGTTCCATACTGGCAGAAACTCTTGAAAGCGAGCATATAATGCAATTGGTAAAAGGCATCAAGGATATGTTCGGAGCCATATTCTTTGTGTCTGTAGGTATGATGGTCGATCCTAACGTAATTGTGGAGTATTGGGGGACAATTCTGGTGCTGACCATTACGGTGATGGTAGGAATACTTTTCTTCTCTACGTCTGGTGCTGTATTGGCAGGACAGGGATTGGACAACGCCGTCCATGCCGGTTTCAGCCTGGCTCAACTTGGTGAGTTCTCATTCATCATTGCCGGCTTGGGAGTTTCGCTGGGTGTGATGCGTGATTTCATTTATCCGGTTATCATTACGGTATCGGTCATAACAACCTTTACTACTCCTTATATGATAAAGGCGGGAACGCCGGCATTTCATTTCCTGCTCAAAAAACTGCCGTCGCAGTTTGTTGAGAAAATCAATTCTTTCTCAGCACAGGATCGTGACAATACTGCCGCTGAGCAGAACGAGTGGAAACGCCTGATAAAGGAACTGGCCTTGCGTATGTTGCTTTACGGAGTAGTACTGATAGCTCTCAACTTAGGCTCACACCTTTTCCTTGACAAGTTCCTGAACAACCGTCTGGACAGTCTCACTCCTTTTGTGAGGAATCTTATCAGTGTGGTGGTGACAATTGTCCTTATGTCACCGTTCCTGGTGGGTTTTGCCCTATCCGGAGAGCAGATATCAAAGTCATCAATCAAGCTCATCAAGGAAAAGCGATCCAATCTCTGGCCGGTAATATCACTTGCCCTGTTGCGTATCCTCATTGCCATGGGTTTTGTAATAAGTGTGATAGCCAGTCACTTCAATCTGGCGTTCTGGACCATATTGCTGATATTCATATCGGGTGTGGCATTCTTCTTTATAGGCCGCCGCTCCATAAGCAAGTTTACCATCGTGGAGGACCGTTTTATGGCAAACCTCAACGAGAAGGAGCAGCATCAGCGCCGTCTGGCTCCCGTTACCTCATCGGTAACAGACAAGATGTCACGCTATAATGTCAAGACGGATATGCTCACCATTTCACCCGATTCACTTTATGCAGGCAAGCCTTTGAAGGAGTTGCCGTTCCGTCATAAATCAGGCGTGAACATAGTAAAGATAGTACGTGGCAGCCGTACCATTATGATTCCTACCGGATCAGAGATGGTTTTCCCGTATGATAAACTTCTGGTTGTTGGCACCAAGGAGCAACTGGCTGAATTCCGCAAGGATATGGCTGAGGATGTTTACGTTCCTGAGAAAACTGCAGCCGATGCGCTTGCTCCCCGTGAGTTCCAGCTGGAATCCATCACACTGAAAGATGAGTCGTGGCTTACAGGTAAGACTCTGCGCGAGGCTGATATGCGTTCATACGGTTGCATGGTGATAAGCGTGGTCAGTGACGGTCAGATTACCACTAATCCCACACCGGACTACCGTTTCAAATCAGGCGATCTGGTCTGGCTGGCCGGAGAGAAATCAGCTTGCGAGTGGTGGGATTAAAATGGCACAGAGGGGACTGTCCCCTTTGGGTTACTTTTTGAAAACCTTTTCAAAAATAATTTCAGCAATCATCTTCTCACCCTCCTCATTGGGATGGATTGTGTCAGGGAAATACTGTTTCTTGCCCTGGAATGGAGTGTTGAGGTCTATAAGAGAGAGGCTTTCCTCCTGAGCTACCTCCTTGATATATGGAATGACGCCATTGTAGATGATGCTGTCATTGATGCTCCATGCATGACCGTAGGCAGGTACAGGCAGACAGAGCCATATCTTGGGCTTGGATGGGAGCGCGCGGAATGACTCAATCAGTGTCTTGAGGTCCTTTTTGAAATGCTCCTGCTCCTTCCAGTTGTATGGCTTGCTGTCATTGGTGCCAAGCTTGATGGTAACAATCTGCGGGTTGAACTCCAGGGCATCCTTGTATGCCTGCTCGTTCATATAAGGCATATCTGTACCCATCATGGTTGTGGTACCGCTTACGCCAAAATTACGTACGTCATATTTTTCACCCAGCATGGAACTGAGCACACCGGGATATGCATCGTGGAGGCGGTCCTTGATGCCATGTCCATAAGTTATACTGTCACCTACGCAAGCCACGCGTACAGGCTCTCTGTTGCAGGCCGTAATTGTCAGAACTATTACTGACAACAGGATAAATGTGATTCTTTTCATCATTTTGTATGTTTGTTTTCTATTTGACATCTGATGCTTTCAGCGTGAATGGTTTCAAAAAGAAGACGTATGAAGTTCTCATCAAGGCCGTTCCTGCTGCCTTCACTCACAAGTCTGTCCGATATCATATTGTAACGGTCAGGCTGCAGGATGGCAAGGTTATGCAGGTTCTTGTAATCACCTATGCTATCTGTTATGCGGAACCTTTCAGCCAGGTCATGTATGAGCTTAAGGTCTATCTCCTCCAGTCGGTCACGATAAGGCTCCATAAACTTGAGGTCAGCCTGTTTCGGCTCACGATGCTGGATAAGCTTTCCGGTCAGTTCCTGGAACTCTGCCGGAGTAAGCTGTTGCTTCTTGTCGCTCAGTGCATGCTCAGGGTCAGGATGAACCTCGATAAAGAGACCGTCAGCCTTCATGTCAAGTGCCATCTGTGAAAGAGGTGCCACCAGGTCGCAGCGGCCTGACATGTGGCTGGGATCGCACAGTATGGGCAACCCTGGAATGCGGCGGCGCAGTTCAATGGGGATCTGCCACTGAGGGGAATAACGGTATATGCGCTCTCCGTATGAGCTGAAACCGCGGTGTATGGCGGCCAGATGTGTCACACCAGCCCCTGCAAGACGTTCAAATGCACCTATCCATAGCTCCAGTTCCGCATTGATGGGGTTCTTTACCAACACGGGTACGTCGGTGCCACGCAGAGCATCGGCTATCTCCTGTACGGCGAACGGACTTGTGGTGGTGCGGGCGCCAATCCATACCATGTCAATACCGCTTTTGAGGGCATCCTCCACATGGCGGGCATTGGCCACTTCTGTGGTGACAGCCATTCCTGTCTCGGACTTGACAGACTGTAACCACTGTAACGCCTGCAATCCTGAACCTTCAAAATTTCCTGGCCTGGTACGTGGTTTCCATACTCCGGCGCGGAACACTTTCACTCCAAGACTGGCCAGGCTACGGGCACAGTCCAATACTTGGGTCTCGGATTCAGCGCTGCAGGGGCCTGCTATTATGGCGCATCGGCCCGGCTGGGCATCAAGAAGTCCTATTTTCTTGATTTCTATCATTTTTGAGCAAATATTTTTCCGTCCTTCATCAGGATATGGCCCTCATTGACCATATAATGCAGGACTGTATCTATCTTTTTTCTGTCGTATGGCAGTGAATATACTTTCTGTGGATTATTGGGGTTGGAGTGGAATGTGTCAAGCACGTCTCCCATTATGGCATCGCGTTCACCCCGGGTAAGATCCCCCTGAATCTTTTCCTGACACAGGTCACAGCAAAGGCAGGGCTTCTTCTGATGCTCGCCAAAATATTTTAGCAGCATTGCGCTACGGCATCCGGTTTCACGGGTAACATATTCCATCATGGCGCCTATTCTCTCCTTGAACTCCTCTTTTCGCTGGCGGTAAACCTCGGGGTCAAAATAGAGCAGACTGGTTTCTATCCGTTCCCTTGTCCAGGTTATGACTGGTGTCCGTCTTTCAGGCACATATCTCACAACCCCTTGGCTCTGCAGATTCATGAGCGTTGTATATAGCTTTTCGCGGTCAATTCCGGCTTTTGTGCAGATAAGGTGCTCGTCTATGTATGCGTAATCAGTGAATATGCCGCTGTAGAGTCTTAGGATGATGTTCATCACATCCTCTGTAACCTTATCCTGATGCAGACGGTACAGGTCATCGCGTGTGGCGGTAAATAGTAGCCTGGCTGAGTAATCCATCTCATCCACATACTCTATGTAACCCATTCGCGTAAGGATGCGCAAGGCACTGTCAGTGGGTATTACGGGCAGCATATAATGTTGGCAGAACTCACCTAATGAGAAGGCGTATGTGCAGCCGCGGCCGTCACCGACAGCCATCTCATGATAGAATCCCAATTTCTCATAGACGTCACGGATGTACTCCTCCTTTGGGAATGAGTCCGATATGCGTTTGCTAACAGTCCGCTTGTCGCCCGGTGAGTGCAGCAGCACGGCGTATGAGCGCAGTCCGTCGCGGCCGGCACGGCCCGCTTCCTGGAAATAGGCTTCTATGGAACTTGGAATATCAAGATGAATGACGGTGCGTACGTCAGGCTTGTCTATGCCCATACCGAAAGCATTGGTAGCCACAACCACGCGATAGCGGTCTTGAGTCCAGGCTTTCTGGCGCTCGTCCTTGACCACCTGGTCCAGACCGGCGTGATAGAATGTGGCAGGAATGCCCTCTGCGTTCAGGAAATCGGCCGTCTCCTTAGTCGCGGCGCGGTTGCGCACATAGACTATGCCGGAGCCCGGTACGCGTTCCAGTATGTGCTTGAGTTCCATCAGCTTGTTTTCCGTCTTGCGTACTACGTAAGATAGGTTCTCCCTGTAGAAACTCATGCGTATCACGTTCTTCTCCGTGAAACCCAGTTTATCCTGAATGTCATCGGTCACCTGAGGTGTGGCGGTGGCAGTGAGTGCTAATACCGGGACACCGGGCAGTTCCTTGCGGATATCGGCTATGTTGAGATAAGAGGGGCGGAAATCATAACCCCACTGTGATATGCAGTGTGATTCATCTACCGTAAGCAGGCATATCTTGAGATGCCTTAGTTTTGTCCTGAAGAGTTCTGATGAGAGGCGCTCGGGTGATACGTACAGGAACTTGTAACCGCCGAATATGCAGTTCTCCATAACCGTGATTATCTCCTCACGTTTCATTCCGGTATGTATGGCGGCAGCCTTGATGCCATGCTCACGCAGTATGCGCACCTGGTCTTTCATGAGCGCAATCAAGGGTGTGATGACTAGGCAGACACCATCCATTGCCAAGGCCGGCACCTGGAATGTAATGCTCTTGCCGCCTCCCGTGGGCATGAGCCCAAGAGTGTCACGGCCACTGTCTATGCTCTCTATGATCTGCTCCTGGATGCCCCGGAAACTATCGTAGCCCCAGTACTTCTTAAGTATCTCCAGGTAGCTCATAGATGGGCCTGTCAGGCTTTTTGTTCAGGTGAATTTGGCTTGATGCTCTCAATCTGGAGCAGAATGTCACCCTGCTTGAAGTTGTTCTCCTCAATGGTGTAGCATATATCAAAAGACTTCTTGGTCTTGATATAGCTCACGTATGAACTCTGCCCGAAGGCAATTCCGTTTAGAGGATGGCCGCTCTTGCTGTCTATCAGTTCCAGCTTGATGTGTTCATGCCCGCGGCCCACCACCTTGCTGGTGCCGTAGTCATAGACATTGTGAGTGCGGAACACCGGCTTGCTGTTGTCCGGGCCGAACGGCTGGAATTTCTTGAGGTCACGGAAGAACTTGGGTGTTATATCCTTGAAGTCCAGGTCAGCGTCAATATCTATCGATGCCTCAATCTGGTCGGGCTCGATATGATTTGATACGTACTCTTCAAAACGACGCTTGAATTCCTCAACATTCTCTACCTTAAGCGAGAGGCCGGCAGCATACGTGTGTCCGCCAAAATTCTCAAGCAGATCCTTGCAGCTTTCAATAGCTTTGTAAACATCAAATCCCGATACGGAGCGTGCAGAACCTGTGGCCAGATTTCCGGTCTTGGTAAGCACCACGGCGGGCTTGTAGAACACCTCGGTAAGACGTGATGCCACAATGCCTATCACACCGCGTTTCCAGTTTTCATTATAGAGAACTATTGCATGGCGGTTCTCGCCGTCCTCAAGGTTGGTGACAATCTCATTGGCCTCCTCAGTCATCTCCTTGTCATCCTTCTTGCGGTCATCATTCTCCTTGTCAATGTTCTCAGCCAGTTCAAGGGCGCGGTTAAAGTCTTTCTCAACCATCAGGTCAACGGCTTTCTTACCGCTGCTCATACGTCCGGCGGCATTCAGGCGCGGCCCAATCTTGAATACTATATCGTTTATGGTCAGGTTCTTGTCTGACAGTTTGCAAACCTGAATGATTGCTTTCAAGCCAGTACTAGGGTTGCTGTTGAGCTGTTCCAGGCCATAGTGCGTAAGCACACGGTTCTCACCCATGATGGGCACTATGTCTGATGCGGTGCTCACTGCCACCAGGTCCAGACTGGGCAGCAGTTCGCTGAACGGTATGCCGTTGTCAAGTGCGTATGCCTGCATCAGCTTGAATCCTACACCGCAACCTGAGAGGTGTTTGAAAGGATATGTGGAGTCAAAGCGCTTGGCGTTCAGGATGGCTACTGCAGGGGGAAGTTCATCATCAGGTACATGGTGGTCACATACAATGAAGTCAATGCCTTTCTCCTTGGCGTATGCTATCTCCTGAATAGCCTTGATGCCGCAGTCAAGCACAATAACCAGCTTTACGCCTGTCTCATAGGCGTAATCCACACCCTGCTCTGACACTCCGTAACCCTCATTGTAGCGGTCAGGAATGTAGTAGTCAAGGTTGTCATAATCCCTTTTAAGGAAGTTATAGACCAACGCTACGGCTGTGGTGCCGTCAACGTCATAATCACCGTAAACCAGAATGCGCTCGCCACGCTCTATGGCGCTGTTGATACGTGCTACCGCCTTGTCCATGTCATCCATGAGCCAAGGGTCAAGCAGTTCGTTCAGTTGCGGGTTGAAAAATTTCTGTACTTCGGTCTTGTTCGTTATGCCTCTCTCAATCAGAAGCCTGCAGAGTATGGGACTTATCCCGACAGCCTTTGATAACTCATTGGCTGCCTCTGTCATCTCTGGGGTGGGGGGCACATAGTTCCATCTGAAGTTCATTATTTATGTTATTTTTTATTTTATTCATATTGAGTGTTTTATGTGGTCTTTTCATATATTGCTCCCTAAATTGAGGGGAGTCATGGAAAAGACCGGTTTGTTCCAAATTGCAAATGTATGAAAAGCGTTTTTTTTTGTCAAGTGAAACTGATAGTTATTAGTGAGTATTTTTAAATAATGATAAAAAACACTATATTCGCGCAACATTTTTAGAAACCTGATGCAATACTCATCATATTCCGGAAAGAATATTCTTATCCAGACCGCTAAATGGTTCACTGATGGCAGCAAGTGCCAGGCTGAATCATTTTCCGTGCTGTCATTGACAGATACTGTTATGCCGATAAGCTCTCAGATTGATTCACTTCTTGAAAATCTTAAGAAAGTGATTGAAACTGAGGGTACTCCGGTGTTTATACGTTTCTTTTTAAGTGATCCCGCCAATCAGGAGGCGATGCTGCGTAAATGTCTTGATCCGGATTGCCCGGTTTCAATCATTGGACAGGCTCCGTTGAACGGTACCAAGTTTGCCGCTATGGTGTGGTGCAGGCAGGCGGCTAAACTTAGCCGCATAGACGATAAGATGTATCGGGTAATAGAGAGAGGAATTGATGAATATTGGTTTATGGGTGGTCTGTCAGATAAAGATGGCTCATATAATCAGACTGTAGCGCTGCTTGATGAACTTAGTGCCGGTCTCGCTGCCAATGGGCTGACTCTTGAATCGGACTGTATGCGTACCTGGCTCTTTGTTCAGAACATAGATGTGAACTATAAGGGTGTGGTTGAAGGCCGTAATACGGTTTTTGACCGCCATGGCCTTACTTCTGATACCCATTTCATTGCCAGTACCGGCATAGAGGGACGCACTGGGAATTATATCAACAAAGTAATGCTTGATGCCGTGGCGGTCTCGGGGCCGGGAGTCAAGGTAAGATACCTGTATGGTGCCAGCCATCTGAACCGCACTTCAGAGTATGGAGTAAGGTTTGAGCGTGGTACGGTAGTGGAGTATCCTGACCGCAAGCACATATATATATCAGGCACTGCCAGCATAGATAATAAGGGTAGCATACTCTATGAAGGTGATATAGAACGCCAGACTGAACGCATGATTGAGAATGTAGGTGTTCTTCTCTCTGAGGCTGGCTGCGGTTTCAGTGAAGTGGGCTCAATGATTATATATCTGCGTGATACGGCTGATTATGCTGTCGTTAAGAATATTTTTGACAAACGCTTCCCTGATTGCCCCCGTGTTATCGTGCAGGCGCCTGTCTGCCGTCCGGGTTGGCTGGTAGAGATGGAGTGCATCGCAATTACTCGCTCTTGACTACATCGGCTGGGTTCTCACGTGCTATGTGATGTATCTTAAATCCTATGGTAAGGGATACAAATGCCACTATTACTGCCAGTATGAACAGGTAGAAAAGGATGACATAACCTGTACCTTTCTCAAGCGGTCTGCCGTTAAGGATTGCTTGCTTGATTATAAAGGCACTGAGCGGTATGGATACCATTGATGATATTAAAAACAGTTTTACATAGAGGTTGGCAAACTGCATCGTTATCTGACGTGTCTTGGCGCCGTTGATCTTGCGAACGGCCATCTCTTTGCGGCGGCGGGTGGTGTCAATCGATATGGCTGAATATACACCCAGCAGAGTGATTATGAAGGCTATGATGGCTACTGTCCATGCTATGAAACCTATGCTGTTCCATATGGAGTTGTTCTGGTCCATATAGTCATAGAGTGACATTACTCCATAAAAATCTCCCTCTGTATGATCGGGATCGTGATATCTTGCAATAGCCTCCTTGGCCTCTTTCTGATGACCTGGCAGGCATCGTATAACCACGAATCCGCTTATGTTTTTCCAATTGCAATATATTGAGGGCTGATTTTCACTGGATATTCCTGGCGTGATTGTGGTTTTATCAAGCAGGTTGTCAATATGACCAGTTATAATCAGGGGTATCCAATCAAATTCATCACCTGAATAAACATAACCGGCATCAGGATAATTCCTCAGGAAATCCTTGATTCTTAAAGTATCGCCTATGTCCAGTCCGAATCTTTGAGTGAACAGGTCATCAACCATTATCTCAGTTGATTTTATCGGCATACGTCCTTCATTGATCCGGATGCTTAGCATATCCATGATTTCAGGATCAATGAATACCCTGTAACAATCCGTTTCCTCAGAATAACCGGTGGTGTTGAATTCTGTATTCAACTTACTGCCTCTGAGATGTTCGTTGAACATACATACGGCATGTGTAATATACGGCAGTGATTTCAGGTATGAGATTTCAGGTTCCATTTCATCTTTGTTGCTGTAATATTTCCTGTCAGTTATTATGCAGGTCTTGTCCTCTTTGCTGAGCCATGAATAGGGCTCTGTAAGATTTGACTTCATCTTAAGGAACATGGCCGCCAGTATGGTTATCATCAATTGAGCGACAGTAAGCTGGACTCCTAACATGAAGTTGCGCCCGCTGTAACTGCGTTTCAGGGAATCGCTCATATCTGCTTGCTTAACTCGGGTTATGGCTATCCAGGCTATCAGCAAGCCTGCGGCAACCAGCATTACTATGTATTCCAGTGTATGTTTAAGTATGACATTCGTATCCATGAAGAACTCTGTCACTCCGGGGCCTTGTGAATCGGCAATTCTTATCATGGGAGTGACAAACCGGGCTATGAAAAGACTCAAGATGCCTGTCAGGATGGTTACAATGACTATCTGCGTGCTTACCATCTTCCACATATCGGAAGTGCTTGCTCCGTGCACACGCCTTAAGGCATATTCTCTCCTGTTGGAAAGAATGCTGTTTACAAGCAGATGGAAATAGTTGAACAATGCCACTATCAGTATCAGGATGCCGGGTAGAGACAATAGCAATAAGGTCAAGGATAATTTCCAGAAGCCCAGGTCACTGTTTTCCGGTGATTTTGTGACCGCTTTTATTCCGCCTCCTATATTCAGATTACCGTTATTGTAATAGGTGTCCTCTGATATTGCCCTGCTGTCATCAAGCCAGATTGAGTATGAGGTATTACAGAAAGTTTCAGGATCAATGCCATCCTTCAATTTTACCCAAGCACGCCCGTGAAGGTGAGTCAGGTAGTGGTCGTCTTTACTGAACATCCAGCCGGCTGCATATTCAAAATTCATTATGGAATTTGCAAATGGCAGGTCTTGTACTACCGCCTGTACTGTAATGATTCCAAGTTCTTCTATAAGAATCTCCTGACCTACAGCGGCATCGGCTGAGCCATATTGTTTTCTGGCAAAAGACTCAGACAGCACCAGACAATGCTCTGCCTTGGTGTCACGTACGGATTGCCAATTACCTGCTTTCACCTTCAACCCAAGGACATCCAACATTGCGGGGTCAGCACTGATGAAGTAATCTGAATTAGCTGTGATTGATTTATCATCGGCCTTTTTCCAAGAGCGGGCATATGGAGCGAAACGTGCCAAAGCTTCTATTTCAGGCCTTTGGCTTGCAACGTCCTTTGCCAAGTCAAAATCCACATAACCGCCACCTTTTGAATCCGTCAGGAAAACCACCTGATCATCCAGCCAACTGTCCATTTGGATCAGGAACCGGGTTACATACATGTTGATACTGAAACAGAACAGTGCGACAGCAAGGCTTACTATTGAGATTATATTCTGCATCCGGTACTTACCCAGACTGCGGAATGCCATTTTCAGATAATGAAGTATCATTTTAAGGACTTTTGGAGGTTGTTTCTTGTTTGTTTTGTTTTACGCTCCAAAATTATCCTCCTGTAGCGGCATGCTCCAAACAAAAAAGATGAAAACGTTCATTTTTGCCCAAAAGTGTCAAATTTTTGGACACAAAAACGGCACAAAGGGGACTGTCCCCTTTGGGTCACTTTGGGTCATTTGAACTGGAAGGTGAAGGTGGTGTATGGGTAATGTGATGAGCAGGTGAGCGTACCCTCGTGCAACTGCATGATCTGGCGTGAGAGGGCAAGGCCGATGCCACTGCCGCTCTGTTTCTTCTTGGTTGAATAGAAGGGCATGAATATCTGCTCTATTATGGCTTGCGGAATCTCCGGACCGTTGTTGGTCACGTTTATGAGAGGCTTGCCGCCCGGCATTGATGCCAGTACGGTAACCTGGCCATCCTCAACCTCATCAGTAGCCTGGATGGCATTCCTTATTATATTCATGAGAGCCAGGGATATCAGGCTGGAATCAACATGCAGTATTACATCGCCCGCCGTTTCAAAGCGCACGCGGTCAGCACCCTTCTCCGCCTTGATGAGAGCCTGGATATTACGGAACAGGGTGGTTGCGGGTAAATCGGACATGGAGGGCTGGGCCAGAACCGTAAGCTGGCGGTATGATTCCAGGAAACTGCACACGTTATGCGCCTGAGTGTTTATTATCTCTATGGCCTCCTGGCGCTCCTGTTCTGACTGCGCATCCGGATTCTGGAGCATCCAGTCAGTGAGTGATACAATGGGTGTGACGGTGTTGCGCAGCTCATGGGTCATCACCCTCAGTATGCGGTCATAGTAGTTCTTGCGGGTTTCAAGTTCATTCTGATCCTTGCGGTAGGTCTCAAGGATGCGGTTCATATCCTGCGATGCCCGCCCCAGCATGGGGTCATCGGTCTTGGGAATATGGAGCATGAAGTCCTTGTTGACCACGGCACGGGCCATAAGCTCTGTCTGATTGACTGGATAACGTATAATCCTAATGAGTCTGAACAACGCAAATACTGCTATCACAGCAGCCACTATTGCGCCTAATGAAAGCAGCATACCCTTGGAACCCGATGCCTGCACCCTGTCCACACTCATGGCGAGCAGGACCGATGCAGCCGGCATAGTCATTACAAGCAGCGCCGTAATGACCACATTCCAAGTGAAATGACGGCTAGTCAATGCCATAACGTTTCATCTTGTTATAGAGTGTCTGACGGCTTACGCCAAGCTTGTCGGCTGCCACGGAGAGGTTTCTGTCTGACTGTTCCAGCATCTTCCTGATAGCCAGTTTCTCCATCTCTTCCAGAGTAGAGGTGACTTCCGTTTCATCGCTTGCAGCATCGGCCGTAGCATCCTGTGCCTCACGTGCGCGGGCGTCCCTCTTATCAATAGCCTCGGATAGTTTGGTTACAAGGTCATTGTTATCCCAGGGTTTCTGAATAAAGTCCGATGCCCCTTTCTTGAGTGACTGCACTGCCAGGCTGATATCACCGAATGCGGTAATCATAACCACTGCAGGCGGATTGTCAAGCCCGCTGCGGTTCATGATGCGGTCCAGCCAGAACAGTCCATCCTGGCCGTCCAGGCGGTCACTGCCAAAGTTCATGTCCAGCAGAACGGCATCAACGTCACCCTGGCTTATCAGAGCAGGTATAAGTTTTGGATCAGCCACGGCAACCACAGTGCTGAAACAACTCTTTAACACTATCCGCAACGTGCTTAGCACGGCGGTATTATCATCTATAACTAAAACCTTGGCCTGTTTCATAACGGTTTCAAATGTAATACAATTAGTTCATTGCCGCCACAGCAAAAGACATTCTTTCGCGTTTTGATGGGTGAGTGTCCAAAAATTTGACAATTTTGGGCTTAAAAGTGCGATTTTGTATTTTTCTCTTGGAGTATGGGTGTAACGGCGGATAATTTTGGCCTGTGTTTTAAAAACGAGACCATATTATTCATTGTTACCGAGATGAAAGGAATAAACAAGTATATCGCACTGACTGCATGGTGCATGCTGGCCTCTCCGGCTTGGGCAGCCCAGGATGAGGTGGTGACGCTCACCCTGCACGAGGTGATACGTATGGCGCAGGAGTCATCGCCCAATGCGGTGCAGGCACGTAACACGTTTGAATCGGCCTATTGGAGCTATCGCAGTTACAAGGCCAGCATGCTGCCTTCATTGTCACTCTCTTCAAGTCCTTCTCTTAACCGTAGCACGCGTAGCGTGATACTGGGTGATGGCAGTGAGCAGTATGCCCGTAGCAACAGCCTCAGTACCAATCTCTCAGTCAATCTGAGTCAGAGTATATGGTTTACCGGCGGAACACTGTCTCTTTCAGGCTCCGTGAGCCGTCTTGATATGCTGGGCGATGAGCATACCAAGAGCTATTATACCCAGCCGCTGCAACTCAGTTTCAGCCAGGACCTTTCAGGCTACAACAGCATGAAATGGGAACGCAAGACAGAGCCGTTATACTATAAGATGGCCCGTAAGCAGTATGCTGAGACTATGGAGCTTGTGGCAGCCAATGCCGTGAACTATTTCTTCAACCTGGCATCGGCCCAGACGGAACTGGAGATTGCCACGATAAACCTTGCGGCGGCCGATACCATGTACGCTTTTGGCCTGGGCCGATATAATATAGGTACCATAACGGAGAATGAACTCCTGCAGCTGGAATTGAACAAGCTGAATGAGGAGACCAGCATCATAACCACCCAGATGTCATTTGATGAGGCTGCCGATCAGCTTCGTAACTATCTGAACCTGCCGTCAGATGCACGTATTGAAGTGGTCACGTCAGACAGTATTCCTGAGTTTCAGGTTGATCTGAGCCAGGCTTTGGAGCTTGCATACCAGAACAACCCCGATATGGAGAGCATGCAGCTGAGCCGCCTTAACAGCGAGAGCTCATTGGCGTATGCCAAGGCGCAGACGGGCTTGAGGGCATCGGTCTATATCAGGCTTGGGCTTGCGCAGACAGCCGATGAGTTCAACGAGAGTATGAGGCATCTCAATGACGAGCAGTCCATCAGCCTTACGTTGAGCATTCCTATTCTTGATTGGGGGCAGGGCAGAGGCCGTGTGCGTGTAGCCAAGAACAATCTGGAGCTCACCAATATGCGTCTGGAACAGCAGCAGCTCTCGTTTGACCGTCAGATATCACGTGCCGTGAGTCAGTTTAACCTGCAGCAGCGCCGCGTTGACATTGCTCACCGCACAATGCTCACGGCCCAGCACCGCTATGAGGTGGCGCGCCAGCTCTATATGACAGGCCGCTCCACCATACTTGACCTTAACTCCGCCATTACTTCAAAGGACTCGGCATACCGTGGATATGTATCGGCCTTGAGTACATGGTGGCAGCTCTATTACACCATACGCAGTATGACGGGATATGATTTTCAGAATAACTCACTTTTAGAATATCAAGTTGAATATGGACGTTAAGTTACCTCCTAAGAAATGGTATGTAAAATACCGCATACATATAGTTGCAGGCCTGCTCGGACTGGCGCTGATAGTTCTGCTCATCAAGGTCTCAACAGGTCCGCGTGTAATAAGAATTAGCGCTGAGAGCGTGCAGACAGGTACGGTTACAGTAGGTGAGTTCTCAGAGTACGTCAACGCTGAAGGTACTCTGCAGCCTATCCAAACTCTTAAGATTTATACACGCGAAGGCGGTTTTGTGGAGCGTATTGTGGCTCAGGATGGTGCAATGCTGCATAAGGGTGATACTATCCTGATACTTAGTGATCCGGATCTGGAGCGTACCATACAGGATGCCCGCAACCAGTGGCGCAAGCAGGACCGTAGTTTCCGCACCCAGATTATTGAGATGCAGCAGCGTGACATATCCCTGCAGCGCTCAATCATGCAGACTCAGTATGAACTGGGGCGTCTTGAGAAACAGCATGCCTTGGACCAGGAGGAGTATAAGATGGGGTTCAAGAGCAAGGCACAGCTTGAGGTGGCCGATGATGAATACCGGTATAAACTCAAGAGCACGCAACTGGAGATTGAGAGCCGCCGTCAGGACTCTGTACTCAATGTAATAAAACGTGAGGCTATGCAGGATGAACTGGAGGATGCGCGCCGGCAGCTGGCACGCAGCGAGGCCCGCCTTAAGGACCTGCTTGTAACTGCCCCGACCGATGGCCAACTGAGCGGATTGTCGCTTGAACCGGGCCTTAAAGTGGGCGCGGGCAGTGCCATAGGCGATGTCAAGCGTATGGATGCCTTCCGTATGAAACTTAGTATCAATGAATATTATATAGATAAGATAGAGGTGGGCTGTCCGGCTATCATCACCTATGAAAAGAAGATCTATCCTATGGTAGTGAGCGGTACCGTGCCTGAAATCAAGAACGGTTCATTTGAACTCTATCTGGTGTTCACGGATTCCATACCTGACAATGCCCGCATAGGCAAGAGCTATCAGGCCCGCATAGAGCTGGGCGGCCAGGCACAGTCAGTGATGGTACCTAAAGGAAACTTCTACAACTATACTCACGGCCAGTGGGTGTTCCGCCTGAATGCGCAGGGCAACAGGGCTATACGCGTACCTGTAAGCATCGGTCGTCAGAATCCCCGTCAGTATGAGGTGCTTGAAGGCCTTGAGCCAGGTGACGTGATAATAACCACCGGCTATGACCGCATTGCAGATGCTGATGAGGTGGTGCTTGAATAGTGTCTAAAAATTGGACACTTTTGGCTGAAAAAGTATGATTTTGAACTTTTTTCTTGGAAACAGCGGCGTTCACTGAATAACTTTGAACCAGCATAAAACAAAACAGATTTATAAACTCAATAGTAAAACATACAATTATGATGATTGAAGTAAACAACCTGCAGAAAATCTTCCGTACTGAGGAGATTGAGACTTGGGCACTCAATGATGTGTCGTTCAATGTGGCCGATGGCGAGTTTGTGGCAATTATGGGCCCTTCAGGCTGCGGTAAATCAACTCTTCTGAATATCCTTGGTTTGCTTGACAATCCTACCAAGGGCAGTTACAAGCTTCAGGGTACAGAGGTGGCTACTCTTGATGAGAACCATCGTACAGACCTGCGTAAAGGCGTGATAGGATTCGTATTCCAGAGTTTTAACCTTATTGATGAGCTTAACGTACGTGAGAACATAGAGCTGCCGCTGCTCTACATGGGCGTACCCGCCAAGGAGCGTCGCCGCCGTGCTGAGGAGGTGATGGAGCGCATGAACATATCTCACCGCGAGAAGCATTTCCCCAACCAGCTGAGCGGTGGTCAGCAGCAGCGTGTGGCAATAGCCCGTGCCGTGATTGCAGGCCCCAAACTGATCCTGGCCGATGAGCCCACCGGTAACCTGGATTCAGTGAACGGCCAAGAGGTGATGAACCTCCTTAAGGAACTCAACCAGCAGGGCACTACCATCGTAATGGTAACACACAGCCGTCATGATGCATCATATGCCAACCGCATCATCAACCTGTTTGACGGCAGCATCGTTAAGGAACTCCCGGAGTGAGTTATTTAATTGAGAATTGAGAGTTGAGAATTGAGGGTTAAGCGTAATAATTCTCAATTCTCAATTTTTAATTCTCAATTTATTTCAGCGGATTCAGATCAGATTTAAACCAATCGATGAATTTTCCGATGCCGTCGTGCAGGGTGGTGGAGGGCTTGTAGCCGCACTCGCGCTCAAGTTTTGATGTATCGGCATAGGTCTTGAGGACATCGCCCTGCTGCATGGGCAGGAATATCTTGTTGGCTTCAACGCCCAGCGCACTCTCTATCTCGTTTATGAAATCCATAAGCTGTACAGGGTTGGAGCAACCAATATTATATACTTTCCAGGGAACATTATTGGGGCACTCTTCAGCTTTGGGCTGATGATCGATGACCTGGATGGTACCCTCTACTATATCATCTATATAGGTGAAGTCACGGCTAAGGTTGCCGTTGTTGAACACCTTGATGGGCTCACCTTTGCTTATTGCTGTGGCAAACAGCATCGGTGCCATATCGGGACGTCCCCAAGGGCCATATACGGTAAAGAAACGCAGGCCGGTGGTGGGCAGGCCATACAGCTTACTGTAGGAATGGGCCATAAGCTCGTTTGCCTTCTTGGTGGCGGCGTAGAGGCTTACGGGATTATCCACGCGGTCATCCTCAGAGAACGGAACCTTGTCATTCATTCCATAGACCGATGATGACGATGCATAGACCAGATACTTGACGTCATTGTGGCGGCAGCACTCCAGTACATTCATGAAACCTACCAGGTTGCTGTCCAGATATGCATAAGGATTGGTGATTGAGTAGCGCACGCCGGCTTGTGCTGCCAGATTAACCACCACATCAAATTTTTCCTGCTCAAAGAACTCTGCCATCTGGCCGCGGTCAGCCAGGTCCATCTTTATGAAACGGTAGTTTTCAAACTTGGTGCTTTGTCTTATGGAGCCGTCTATGTATCGGCCGCTATGCGATATTATTCCGCATTGGGTGAGTCGGCCCAGTTTGAGACGAACATCATAATAATCATTGATGTTGTCAAGTCCAATTACCTCATCGCCGCGCTCAGCAAGGCGGTACGCAAGTTTTGAGCCGATGAATCCGGCTGCTCCCGTTACAAGTATCTTCATCCTTTTTTCATTTGAGTGCAAAGATACAAAAAGCGTGCAATTGGGGGCACAAAAGGGGCGGTTCTATCTGTGCCCTTTTCGATAATACTCCAAGGTGCACAGAACTTTTTGGGTATCGGTATCAGAAACCATGGCCGCCCGTGGGCTTGTGAACGGGAGGAGCCTGTTCTCAAGAAGATGCTCTGGAAGGTAGGAGTTTACTCATGCCTTTCAGAACGTCTTATTGTGAATAGGAGGGATAGCGCGAAGCGCGTAGTTTCAGATACTGATACCCAAAAAGTTCTCCTGGAAAAAGGCACAGATAGAACCGTCCCCTTTGTGCCCCTGACAAATTGAATGTTGCAGATTGGAAAATATGCATATTTATGCCCAAAACGGCGTAATAATGCAGGTTTTTGGGGTATATGCATATCTTATTGACTAATTTGCATAATTTATGTGAAATAATTTGCACATCATTTGTTCTTTTTGATGACAAATAGTAACTTTGCAAACGCTTTTAATAGCAAAATCACATAATCTGAATATAATTAGTATAAACAATACATATTTCAAAATTATGGACAAACAGGTAAAGAATTACGTTGAGAAATTCATGGCTGAGCTTATCGCCAAGAATCCCGGTGAGAAGGAATTTCATCAGGCAGTTAGCGAGGTCGTTGAGAGTGTTGCACCTTACATCCTTCAGAATCCCTACCTCCTGGATCAGAAGATCATGGAGCGTATCGTTGAGCCTGAGAGAGTAATCATGTTCCGTGTACCTTGGATGGATGACAAAGGTGAGATTCATGTAAACCGCGGTTTCCGCGTTCAGATGAACAGCGCCATCGGCCCGTACAAAGG
>JAEEGL016402689.1_pt1 | contig 20964 bp, 22 predicted proteins | sample 9134231 | NCBI WGS metagenome assembly JAEEGL01 (sample SAMN16246548, study PRJNA631951) | gut metagenome | biome: gut microbiome; feature: rumen; material: fiber-attached | host: Bos | place: Iran: Karaj | collected 2018-10
CTACCACCAATACTGGTTACACTGGATGGGATTTCCACACGGAAATTTTTACCGTTGATTAAAGATTTACCCGCATCCGAAATTCCGGTTAATTGATGTGAACCATTAATCTGAAAATGACTTTCCTGGTTCAGCACAACTTCGCTATCCGCACTAACCCGTGGTCCGACCGCGAATACCAAAGTGAGTGACACCACTACGACCGCCAGCATCACACCTAAAATTGTCAGTAACTTCCGTTTTTGCATTAGTAAATTTCTCCTCTGCTTACATAGTTTGTGCCATTTTTAGCCAAAACAGTATACAACAGCTGCTGCTGCTGCTGCGCAAACAACTAATTTTTTGGGGCATTTTTCACTTTTGCATAAAATCGTTATTGACAATCTTGACAACCCTACACAACAAAAAAAGCAACCCTGACGAGTTGCTTTTTTGCCAAGACAATTGTTGCAATTATTTCAATTCAACAGTTGCGCCAGCTTCTTTTAATTGTGCTTCGAATTTCTTAGCATCTTCGGCTGGAACTTTGTCCTTGATGGTTTTTGGAGCGCCATCAACGATTGCTTTTGCTTCGCCTAAGCCCAAACCAGTGATTTCTTTCACAACTTTAATCACGTTAATCTTGTTAGCACCAGCATCTTTCAAGAAGATTTCATAATCGGTTTTTGCAGCCGGAGCATCAGCAGCGGCAGCCGCAGCAGCAGCTGGAGCAGCAGCAACGCTCATCGCAGCAGCACTAACACCAAATTTTTCTTCCAAAGCCTTAACTAAGTCAGCGGCTTCTGTTAAAGTTAATTTTGCAATTTCTTCTACTAATTCTTGAGTTTTCATAATTTTTTAATTTTCCTTTTAATTTTTAATTTTTTTATTTTTTTTTGTTTTTTGCTTTTGAACTGGGTGGTTACGCTGATTTATGTGCAGCATTAATTACCATCGCCAAGTTACGCGGCACCGCATTGATCACGGTAGCAATACCACGTGCACCACTGTTGATTAAGCCCATTAATTGAGCAATCAACGTTTCCTTGTTCGGCATTGTTGCCAAACGCACAACCTCGTCTTGCGACAAAACTTGGTTGCCGATTAAACCGAATTGGAACGTCATTTTATCTTTGAACTTAGCGTCCTTGATAATTTTTGCGGCACTAACTTCGTCAGTATTCGAAAATGCCATCGACAAAGTACCGTTCAATTTATCGTCCAATTCGGTAATCCCTAAATTATTCAAAGCGATGCGGACCAAGTTATTTTTGTAAACATGATAATTAACATCGGCATCACGGAATTTGCGACGTAATTCAGCATCTTCCTGAGTGTTCAAACCTTGATAGTTAACGAACACGACGCTTTTTGCATTTTTCAGTTTGCCTTCAATTTCTTGCACCACAGCAATTTTGCTTTGAAAATTGGCATTACTTTGTTTTGCTTTAACGGCCATTAAACCTCCTTTTAAGGAACGTAATAGCACATACGGTTTTTATCAATTACCTCGGCAAGATTTACGCTCATCACAACTTGCTTTCTTTGGCTATTAAATTCTTAGCGGTAGCATACCACACGCCCCACCGCTTGTCAATGATTTCGTTTTAATTGTTGTGCTTGCTCACGTGCTGCATCGGACTTAAAACCAAGTGCTTCTAAGACTTCAACAACTTCATTCAATGACAATTCATTAACCCAGTTATCGTCTTCTAAAATTTTACCAACAACTTGGGCGCGAAATAATTCTGCCGAATCACCGAATTTTTCTAAAGTTGTAATTTGTGCTTGGCTTATGGCTTTCAATTGGTTTAAGTCCATTTTTACATCTCCCGTTCCGGCACATTAATTTGAGTCATGTCTTGTGCGTCGTATTCATTTTCTGGGTTTAACCCGCTGGAAAAAGACAAATAATTGTCAATATCTTCATCCGAATAAATCATTTCACCACGCGTAAATGCCTGGTCAAAAGCCACCACTGATAATTTCTTAACTTGCATGTCATTTAGACTAATTCGGCGTAAACGTATTCTTTCACGAATTTTTTCACACACCAACAATTGCGGTTCAACCTTGTTATCCGCAGTAACTATCCCAGCACGTAATAATTGGTATGGTGGTTGTGTAAATTGATGGTTCATATTTACCAGTAATTGCACGGTCGAAGTACCATCCACACCATGTTGTTTTAAATTATTAACTAAAGGTTCAATGTCAATTTGTGTTGGCTGTTGATTAATGGGTGTTTGTCTTAGCCAACTCATGTAATCACGCATACTACGACGGGTCTTCAAGAGCATTGCCGAAGAAATTCTTTGGATTAATTCTTGCATTAACGTCTCACCATAAAAAGTTTTCAACCCCTGTGGTTTAATTCCCAATTTTGCCCGTGCCATATCATTAAAATGTTCAACTGGTGTTGTTGGCTCTGCATCAACAGATACTTTATCTGTATAATAACCAAAACGAAAATGCCCTAAATTATCACCAACAGAAATCATTAAAGCATGCACCCCAGGGATTTGGTTTAGCAATTTTACAGCAATCCGTGAAAAATTAAAACATGTGGTTGGCGTCTCAGCTGTTACATCACCAACAATTTTAAAACTTTGATATGGGTCATCATTCGGATGATTACGGTGTGAATTAAAAAAATATCCTTCATCATACTTCAAGACCTGACACAAACGAAGATAAAGCCAAACAGCGCGTCCTTCAGGTGTTGTTTCGCGACAACTTTCCAGATTTAATTCTTTCAATAAAGTTGGATTAATTGTAAAATCCTCTTTGTCAATAAAGCGGTGATGATAACGTGAAACTTCGCCACTACGGTTGCACACTGGATCAAACCGATAAAATTTTGTTTCCAACAATTTATTATACAACTTTCTTCTCTGTAGTAGCAAGCATCTCGTAAAAATTTGTTATTATTTTCACTACGAACACGGCAAATCGCTTGAAAAAAAACGCCGCTCGTGATAATTTACTTTTGATAATGAAAACATTTTTAGTGGTAGGACTGGGTAATCCCGAAGGCAAATATTTTGAAACATGGCACAACTTAGGTTTTAAGGCTGCAGAACAATTTGCTGGCGATTTACCGTTCACAAAAAAAGGCAATCAAATGTTGGCGACTACCCACCTTAACGGCGCTAAGATTATCATTTTAAAACCACTAACTTATATGAACTTATCCGGTCAAGCCGTTGTTGCGGTCAGCCGTAAATACAAAATTCCTCCCGAACAAATCATCGTTTTTGTGGATGATATTTATTTAGATATCGGTACCGTCCGCTTAAAAAAAAGTGGTGGCGCGGGCGGACACAATGGTTTGAAATCTGTCAGTGAACTTTTACAAGCCACTAATTATGTCAAAATTAAAATTGGTGCTAAACCTTCTACCGACATTAAAGGCAATACTGCTAATTATGTCTTATCCAAAATTCCCGATACCGACCGCCCTGCGATTAATACCGCCATTGAAAATGCCGTGGCAATTGCACGCGATGTCATTGCAGGTGTGAAATGACTTTAACCGTAGGACAAAACATTAGCATGTCGGCGGTGAAAAACGCACTCACCGACCACGAAATTACCATCCACGGCGACATCATTGATGTTACTTTACCAAACCAAACCCAAATTATGCGCATCATGTTCGATGGTGATACTATCGAAGATTTACGTTTAATTGATGCTTCAACACGCGCTTTTGTTAAAAAGTTGCCACTGGTTAATTTAGGTACGGATTTAAGTTTTTCGTTAGCATTAGACATTCTGAAAAACATTTGTCCCGACCGTGATTGGAGCAAAGTAACTGCTCCGACCGCAATTTTACCCAACTATAATAGTGCAATTTCGTTATTAGCTGATGAATTAGCCACCGTTAAAAATCAAACTGTGCTCTTATTTGTCGGCGACACAAAAACTGCTGAAAATTATTTACGCAGTAAAAAAATTGATTTTGTCATTACTAAAGGTACCGCTTTCCCCAATTACATTAACATTATTCCATCCAGTTTCCCACTTTCCTGCCAAATTGATGATTTACTCATTTACAGTTTAACCGACAACAACCCTGGTAAAAATGCCGATGCCAGCGCTTTACTTACCAAAACCAAAAAAGCTTTCATTATGCCGTTAGTCGGAGAATGTGTCGTCCATGCTTTACACGGTATTGGCCGTTTTATGGGTATAAAAAAATTAGATTTACTGGGCGACGGCAACATTGCTGAATATTTTGCTTTGCAATACGACGGCGGCACCATGGTTTACTTAGCCACCGACAAAGTTGACATGTTATCTAACTATGTTGGCGAACCAACACGGCTACACAAAATTGGAGGGCAAGACTTCGCCAATGCGAAGCAACGGGTTCGGCGCCGACTACAAGAACTATCCTTCAAACTAAGTGATTTATACCAGCAACGTGCCGCCTTAAAACGTGAACCGTATGAAATTTTTGCTGACAATAACGCCGCTTTTGCTGCCAGTTTTCCACACCAACTAACCAAAGACCAAACCAAAGTTATGGAAGATATTTACGCCGACCTAACCAGTCCGCACTTAATGGATCGTCTTGTTTGCGGTGATGTCGGCTACGGCAAAACAGAAATTGCTTTTCGCACCGCTTTTGCTTCCGTCATGAATGGTTATCAAGTCGTTTTACTTTGTCCAACGACAATTTTATCAGTACAACATTACCAAAACGCGCTTCAACGTTTCCAACAATTCGGTATTAAAGTCGCCGTTTATAATCGCTTTATTACCGCCAAACAACAAGCACAAACATTGGCTGATTTATGTGACGGTAAAATTGATATCATAATCGGCACCCATAAATTATTATCATTGACCAAAGATAACTTTCACCATCTTGGATTATTAATTTTGGATGAAGAGCAACGTTTCGGTGTTGAAGCTAAAGAAAAAATAAAAAAATTAACGCCCAATATCGACGTCTTAACTTTATCTGCTACCCCGATTCCGCGCACTTTGAATTTATCATTGATGGGACTGCGCGATATTTCGGTGATTACCACCCCACCAAAAGACCGTCTACCTGTCATCACGCAAGTTGCCGAATTTAGTTGGGAATTACTTTGGGACGCGATTGACAAAGAACTGGCGCGTCAAGGTCAAATCATTGTCATTTACAACCAAGTTCGCGACATGGAAAAATTTGCCGCGAAAATTGCAGTGCGCTACCCGAACAAAGTTGGCTATGTTCATGGTCAAATGCCAACCGCCCAAATTGAACGTACTATTACTGCCGTCTATGAACATGAAATTGATATTATTGTGGCCTCCACTATCTTGGAAAACGGTATTGATTTAACCACTGCGAACACATTATTCGTAGTGGGCGCGGATAAACTAGGTTTGGCGCAGATGCATCAATTACGCGGGCGTGTAGGACGCAGTAATACGCAAGCCTACGCCTACTTAACATACCCCCATGCTGACTATGTTGCCGACGAAGCCATGGAGCGCATTAACGCGATTAAAAACTTTTATTCGACCGGAGCCGGCTTTAACATTGCCATGCGTGATTTAGAAATTCGTGGCTCGGGCGAAGTCTTGGGTGCCAACCAAAGCGGACACATTGAAGAAATTGGCATTGAAGCCTTTGCGCAAATTCTTTCTGAAATCGCCGCCGAAAATCGCGCCCGCCGTAACGACCCCACCATCTAAAAAGCCCGTTACGAGGCGGATTGTTTGATTTTTATTGGCGGGTAAATTCCAAAACATAGGCGTCAATTGTGTCACGGTCGGTTTTGACTTTTTCGCTAATTGCCACATCGCCCACCACGTAAACTTCGTGTTCCAAAGCCAAGACCGGCGTGGTTGGACGCAAACGGGCGGGAACTTTTTTATCGGTAAAAAAAGAATTCAATTTCTTGGTACCGCCACCAATTTTTTCAAACATATCGCCGTCCAAACGGAAACGCCACTTGGCTTTCTTCGGCAACTTGCTGGCATCAATCACGCACAGTCCACGTTGAATTGCCAACTTATAACTGATTGTTTTGGTCACAGTTACCGTGCCGAAACCTTCAATTGCGGTTTTGCCAACTTTAAAACTATATTCCTTGTATTCTGGACGCGCTTCACGGCGCACTAAACTGATGTATTCGTATTCTTTTACCGCGTACGCATTATGTGGCAAAGAAACTTTTTCGCCGTTCAAACCGTCCGCACTCAAAGTCATAATCGCATTCACGTGTTTGATTTCCACATCGGCACGCAGACCCAATAATTCCAAACCATAATAAATGACACGCGTAATAATGGAATCCGGCATATAAAAGCGGTTTAACGGAATACGCACTACATTGCCTTCTTTCACAATCCCGTTCATATCACATTGATTAGCAATAAACTTGCTATCACGCGCCGCAATTTTCGCAAATGCTGCTAAGTTCTCTGGTGCAGCCCGCCATTCTTTTGTGATTAATGGCATAATCATATTGCGCACATAATTACGGCGGAAGCTGTTATCTTCGTTCGTATCGTCGGTAACATGCGGAATATTATTTCGGTAGTTATAAGCAATGATGTCTGATTTTTTCGTCTCTAAGAACGGACGAATATAAACACCACGCACTGGCATCATACCCGAAGCACCGTCCAAACCACAACCACGGAATAAATGCATTAAGACAGTTTCGGCTTGGTCGTTCAAATGATGCGCAATCGCCATCTTAGTTAATTTATATTTTTTAATCGCAGCATCAAAACATTCGTAACGCATCACACGAGCCGCCGTTTCAATACTAACTTTGTTCGTTGCTGAATAGCCAGGCACATCAACACTGTACTTAACAAACTCAATTAGATGTTCGTCGCAATATTGTTTTACAAAACGTGCATCACTGTTGGCTGTATGACGAATGTTGTGGTTGATGTGTACCGCTACCACTTGAAAGTGGACCTTCGCCGCCAACTTATGTAAAAAAGTTAACAGCGCCATACTGTCTTCACCACCAGACACTGCAACACCCACACGATCGCCTTCATGAATCATTTGGTGTTCGTTAATAAAATCAATTACTTGTTGTTCCATTTCTTCCATCACTTGTATTTTAACACATAACTGCTTGACAATCAATAGTCTTGGATATATTATTATTAATAGTTAAAGGACAGCCGCAAGGTGTCTTTTTTTTAAGGAGAAGAAAAATATGGCATCTAAAAAAGGTAACCGCGTTCCAATGGTGTTAGTTTGCACTGAATGCAATCAACGCAATTACGATACGGAGAAAAACAAAAAGAATGATCCGGAACGTAAATCATTGACAAAGTATTGTCGTTTCTGCCGCAAACACACGGAACACAAAGAAAGTAAATAAGGAGGAAGTGCATGGGTTCAAAATCAAAACGCAGGCACGCACAAAAGCAATACAACCGGGCGCAAAATAAACCCAGTGTTGCAACGACAGAAACTGCTGCCGTAGCAACTGACAGTGCAACTGATAACACTACTGTTTCTAATGAAACAACACCAGTTATCATGACTCCCAAAGAATTCCGTAAAGCGGAAAAAGAACGCGCTAAGCAAGCTAAACTTTTACGTAAAGAACAAGCTAAAGCTGCACCAGAAAAAAACAAAGACAAAAAAGATAAAGAGAAAAAACCTTTCTTTTTAATTCGTTTTTTCAGATGGTTATGGCGCAGTATTGTCAGCGTTTTCAGTGAATTAAAAAAAGTTCACTGGCCAACCGCAAAACAAGTTTTCAAAGCAACTGGCATTGTCTTAGGCATTGTTGTTTTGTTTGGAATTGTTTTATTAGGAATTTGGATTCTATTTGGCTTGTTGCACTATTTATTAGTTAATGGCAGCTTATCCGGTTGGACAGTCTTTTAAGGAGGAATTATGGAAGAGAACACAAATATTACAGACAACGAAATTACAAAAGAAACCGTCGTTAATGACATGCCACCTGAATTAAAAGTGGCCGGCAATCAACGTCGTGATACCGAAGCACGTTGGTACGTTTTACATACCTTCAACGGCTACGAAACAGTTGCCGAAGATAACTTAAAAAAGGTTATTGAAAAATATCACTTAGAAGACCGCGTCTTGGAAATTTTCATTCCCACCGAAGACATTATGACCGAAAAGAAAGACGGTACAAAAATGATTAAGACACAACATAGCATGCCGACTTACATTTTTGTAAAAATGATTTACGGTGATGATATTTGGCATACAATTACCCGTACACGTGGGATTACCGGTTTCGTTGGTCCAAAAGGACGACCACTACCCTTGTCAAATACTGACGTTATGAAAATGCGTTTGGAACGCAAATTAAACACCAAAGTTGCTTTTGAAGTTGACGATGTTGTTAACATCATTGATGGACCACTAATGGGACAAACCGCCAAGATTACAGCAGTCGACGCTGCTAACCACAAAATCACCGTTGTCGTTAACATGTTCGGTCGTAGCAACAAAGTCGAATTACACACCAGCCAAGTTAAAGCTTTGGAAAAATAAGCTTCACTACCAACCAAAAAGAGCATCCATTAGCGGGTGCTCTTTTTTATGAGATTAAATCATTCATTAACGTGTTAATTCTGCATTCTGTTCATTCATTTTATTTAACGTAAATTTCGATAAATCAATGTTGGCTTTTTCAAGCTTACGTGTTAAAGGATCAACCGCAATCAAAGTAGCTATCTGCTTAACCATCGCTGTACGCTGTTTTTCATCACCAAACATCATGCGTGGTAAAAGTTGAATAATTCTTTCTTCCACTTGGTTTAATAATTTCATATCTGCTGGCGCATGTGCTTGATCGGGATAATAAGCATTTAACGCCTCTTCCATATAATTAAACAAAGTTTTAAGTTCTACTTCTAAACGCGCCGGATCTTGAATGCGTGGATCATGACGGTATTCATAAGTAGCGTATCTAACAACGTCGTCAATTGCATGGTCAACAATTTGACAAATTTTTTCGTCAAAAGATAACTTTCCGTTCTCAATTAATCGATTGTAAACAAAAATGTTTTGGACACTAAAAACGCTATAACCTAACTCGTATTTTTCAAGTGCTTTAACTTCTTTTTCTTCTGCGCCAATAAACACTTGTGTTGCTGCATCTGAAAACTTATGCATACTGTGTTGGGCAGCAGCACGAACCGTATTGATATCAACATCCTCACTAAGTCCTTGATTAGTCAGTTGTTTTCCCATATATTCAAAAGTTTCTCTTCCGTCATACATGAAAAGGTCGTTATCCACATTCAAAATTTCGTAAGAAGATATTTTGTGTTTTCGCCTTGTTGCGTTTTCCATACGTTTATATTCACAGGCAACGCGCTGACATTCGCCTTTAATTCGGTTACAATCAGCGGATAATTTTTGGAGCCATGCTTTTTCATTCTCTGCCGGATTTTCCGCATTCGCCTTGATATCACTAATATTAATCGAACAAATCTGATTTATAGTTTCAGTTTGTGCCCGTAAAAACTTATCATCAACTGGTTTTTGTTGCATAAGTAAAAAACTGCTTAATGAAGTTTCTTTCAAATGGGGAACTTCTTGATAATCGTAGGTACGATTAAACTGATTCATCGTCGTACAACCTGTTAAAAATACGGTCGCTGCTGCAGATAAAAGACATTTTTTTAATTTGTTTCCTGTACTACTTTTTAATTTTTGATCAAAGTTATTCGTAATCATGGAACGTATCATAGCACAAAGCCAACATTAAAATCAAGATAAAATACAAAGATTTTTTGATAATTTTTATCAAAAAATCTCAATACAATTGATTGAGTTTTTTGTTACCAATTTTAACGGAAATAAACTTCATGCAGGAGTTTTGGTTGCAGTTTTGGTTTTAGTTTCCGTTGTTGATTGAGTTGTTTCTGGTTTGGTTTCAACAACTGGCAAAGCTTTCTTTTCCGCATGAACAATCTTCGGCTTGGTAACTTTATTAATTACATCAGCATCAATGATAATTTTGTCAATCGTTTTGTCCGCTGGCGTTGCGTACATCACGTCAAGTAAAGCATCTTCTAAAATGGTACGTAAACCACGCGCCCCAGTTTTTAATTCTAACGCCAAATCAGCAATGCGTTCGACGGCATCTTTCGTAATCTCCAATTTTACGTTATCCAACGAGAACATTTTAATGAATTGTTTTACCAAAGCATTTTTTGGTTGCGTTAAAATTTTAATTAATGCGTTACGATCTAAAGCCTCTAAGCCGACCACAACTGGCACACGCCCCACAAATTCGGGGATAATACCAAATTTCACTAAATCAACCGGACTAACTTTTTTAACGTCGGTTACCGAAGCCGATTCATCCGTATTATTTTTTAATTCGGCGCCAAAACCTAAGCCACTACCATTCAAACGTGCGGATACAATTTTTTCCAAACCAACAAACGCCCCACCCACGATAAACAAAATATTGGAAGTATCCACTTGGATACATTCTTGGCTGGGATGTTTACGTCCACCTTGTGGTGGTACATTAGCAATCGTTCCTTCGATAATTTTCAGCAATGATTGTTGCACGCCTTCCCCAGAAACGTCGCGCGTAATACTACGGTTTTCCCCCTTCTTCGCAATCTTATCAATTTCATCAATGTAGACAATCCCACGTTGTGCTTTTTCCACGTCATAGTCGCAATTTTGTAGCAACTTCAACAAGATATTTTCAACATCTTCCCCTACATAACCGGCTTCCGTCAAAGTCGTTGCATCCGCCATGGCGAAAGGAACATCTAAAATACGTGCCAAATTTTTGGCTAGCAAAGTTTTCCCCGAACCAGTCGGTCCAATCATCAAAATATTACTTTTTTCTAACTCCACATCATCAGGCTTACGGTCTTTCTTTTTACTATGTTTCAAATATTGATTGTAATTAATTCGTTTATAGTGGTTATAGACTGCCACCGATAAAGTTTTTTTGGCTTCATCTTGTCCAATAATGTATTCGTCTAATTTAGCTTTAATCGTAGCCGGTGGCAATAACACTAAATCATCTGGCGTCGTGTGTTCACGGTGCGCTAACAAAACATCAGCACAAGCCTCAATACAATATTCGCAAATGTAAGCTGACCCAGTTGGGCTGCCAATAATTTTTTTAACTTCACGGCTACTACGTCCGCAAAAACTACACAAAGTATTCATGAACCTCCTTCTTGTTCCCCGTCATATTTGTTAGTTTGTCATTTCGAAATGCAATGCCACCTAACTAATTAATTATCCACGTTTCGTAAAAACTTTATCCACCAAACCATATTCTTTGGCTTCATTTGCGGTCATATAATGATCGCGTTCACAATCAGCCGCCACTTGTGTTTCGGTTTTGCCACAGTTTTCCGCCAAAATTTTGGTTAAACGTTTTTTCAAACGTAAAATATGTTCGGCTTGAATCTGGATATCAGTTGCCTGTCCCTGTGTACCACCTAACGGCTGATGAATCATAATTTCACTATTCGCCAAAGCATATCGTTTACCTTTAGTCCCTGCCGACAACAAGAACGCACCCATTGAAGCCGCCATCCCGACACAAATTGTTGAAACATCACATTTGATATATTGCATCGTATCATAGATAGCGAACCCATCAGTTACCGTTCCTCCCGGACTGTTAATGTATAACGAAATATCTTTTGTGGGATCCTTAGCTTCCAAGTAAATCAACTGTGCCACGACCAAATTAGCCGATTGAGCATTGACTTCCCCGTTCAAAAAGACGATGCGGTCTTCCAACAAACGACTGTAAATATCATAACTGCGTTCACCGTTTGCTGTTTGGTCGACCACCATTGGAACTAACATATTTTGTTCCTCCCCTTTAAGAATATGGTCAATTTTTCAAATTGTTTTTGTCGGTCTTTGTCAGACAAATGTTCTTTTTCGACGATTGCGTCCATTACCAAACGCATTTTAACTTGTTTCGCCGCCAAGACGTGTTGCTCTTCGTGAATTTTTTCAACGGTAGTTCCCATGTACTGAGCATACATTTCCATGGTGGCACCTTGTGAAGCCAACTGATGTTCCATGTCATGAATCATTGAATGTGCATAATCATGAATCATTTTATCTGGGATTTCCACTTTGGCATTGTCCATAATTTTTTCAAACAATTTTTCTTCATCAGCATATTCTGCCTGCTTGGTGGCTTGCGTCGTCAATTTTTTCAAGATGTCATCTTTGAATGCTTTAAGATTATCAAATTCGGAAACTTCTTTCGCAAATTGGTCATCCAATACCGGTAATTCTTTTACCATGATATTGTTTAACTTGACTTCAAATTTAGCTTTTGCGCCTTGTAATTTTTCAACATGGTAATTTTTCGGGAAAGTTACGTTAACGTCCCGTGCTTCCCCAATTTTCATGCCGATTAACTGCGCTTCAAAATTATCAATGAAACTTTGACTGCCGATTTCTAACTCAAAGTTTTGCGCGGTACCACCTTCAAAATATTCGCCGTCAACACTACCCTTAAAATCAATCACAGCAATATCGCCGTTGGCAACCGCATGATCTTTATCGGCAGCAATTTGTTTTGCGCGTGTTTGTTGTAAACGACTTAAATAAGCGTCCACATCTTTAGCGCCAACATTCACTTCGGTCTTTTTAATTTCCAAACCAGTGTACTGTCCCAAAGTAACTTCTGGTTCAATTTCACAAGTCGCGGTTAACTTAATACCACCATCTTCGGTAAAAGCGAAATCCAAATGTGGATAATCAATCAACTTTAATTCATCGCCAAAGTTTGCGGCAAATAAATCTTGAATTGCTTCTTCCACAAAGATACCTGCTCCATATTGTTGTTCAATCATTTTACGTGGTGCTTTACCAGCACGGAAACCTGCTACCTTGTATTTACTAGCATTTTTTTTGTAAGCGTTTTCGTTCGCGTTCTCCCATTCAGATTTGTTGAAAGTCATCACGACCGTTGCTTGATTTTTTTGTTTTGTAATTTTTTTATCCATAAAGGATATTTTAACTCATTTGCATATGCAAAAGCAAGGAAAATAATGCAATCACAAAAGCGACCTTAAAAAAGATAACCATCACAAAAATCCATTTTCGACGACGTAAGTAACGTTTTTCATCTTCGGTAAATGTTGGTGTCATCACAACATTTTCACCAGCAGATTGTTTGTCGGTAATTTCTTTCAAATGGTTATATTGTAATTCTTGAATTTTTTTCAAAAACAAATAGCGCGTGTACATGGAATCCCACAAAGTACCCACTGCTAAAACGACCAAGGAAAACATGGACAAAACGTAAAAGAATTGAAAATAAAAACAAACATACAAAGTAAAACTAACTGCCGTTGCAATAATACCATAAAAGAAAATTTTACGACCTTGATTAGCCGTAAAATAATCATCTATTTTGGTAAATAAATTTTGGAAAAACTGCATTTTAATTATTTAAAATGAATGTTGCCCAAAACCAAGAATACCACAATCAACACGATAGCAGCCGCCCAAACGACCAACCACCAAGTACCGCGTGCGCGCGCATAACCAAATGAATGGCAAGCCACCACGAAGTATGCCAATACTTGTGCCAAGATGTTCAATGCACCGACCACTTGTGCTGTTACACCGACCATATTCAACAGCCAGGACAACAACAAAGCAATACCGACACCGACCACCGCCAAGTACGACAAGATGCTCAAGAGCCCAGTTCTTCTTGTTGACATTTAATTTTACCTCCTTATCTTAAATGATAACATTTTTCTTTGGCTTCCGCAAATGCTTTTGTTGGTTGGATTTGTAAATGAATCGCTTGCCCTGTCATGGGATGGACAAAATCCAATTGCAACGCTTCTAGCATTTGCCCGTTACCACTATTATATTCGGGATCGCCTAAAATAGGATGATGAATTGCTTTACAATGCACTCTAATTTGGTGCGTGCGTCCAGTTTCCAAAGTAAATTCACACAACGTGTGTTTCGCATAACGTTCCAAAACATGTAAATGCGTTACCGCACGGCGCCCACCTTGTTCGGTAACAGTAAAAATTGTTCGATGTTGAGGATGGCGTTTAAGATTGCGGTCAATTGTTTGGTCAGCATTAACTACTCCGTCGACTAATCCCCAATAGGTACGCTTAATCGCATGACGTTCAAACATGCGTCCCAAACGTTGCTGACAATCCGCAGTCTTGGCAACAATCAACAACCCTGCCGTATTTTTATCTAAACGATGTACAATACCGGCACGTTCCAAATGTCCTTGACCACGACCTAATAACGCATTTAAGACTGTACCTGTTTTCACTCCAGCACCAGGGTGCACCACCATACCGCGTGGTTTATTAATCACCATCAAATATTCATCTTCATACACGATATCTAACGGTATTTTTTCTGGTTCTGCTGTTAAAGCTACTGGTTGCCATTCACCAAGTACTTGGTCAGTTGGTCGTAATTCGTAGCCTGCTTTCACAATTTGTCCATTGACGGTAAAATCACCGCGTTTAATGGCTGCCGTAATTTGACTACGGGTTACTTGCGGATATTTGTCCAATAAATACTTATCTAGTCGCACGTCGCTCTCCTTTGATTAAAGCCAAGACAATTAATACTGCACCAACGGAAATCGCAATATCGGCTACATTATTACGGAAAATGCCAAAATCAATAAAATCGTGTACCGCACCTTGCGAAATCAAACGGTCAAGTGCATTACCTAAAATACCACCAATGAATAAACCTAACCCGACTGTGTTGAACCATGTTCGTTGTTTACTCCGTAAAAACCACCAAACTAAACCCACCACCAAGCCAAATGAAACTGCGACTACGGCCACCCACAACCAAGTTACTTCCGCACCCAAACCCCACGCGATACCAGAATTCAAAATACCATCAACAGTAAACTTAGTGACTAAATCAACCACCACAACCGCAATCATTAAACCAAAGAATAATCCAATCATTGACCAACCTTTTCCAACATCGATACCACAATTGGACGACGGTTAAAGGTCTTTTGGAAATAGTTTTGTACGTCTTTGCGAATTTGATTACGCACCTCATTGATGTCGTTACCGTTAAATGGCATTTTACCTAAAGATTCCAAAACCACACCACGAATATCGACAATGACTTTTTCTAATTCATGCGCATAAGCCAAACCTTTCATAATCACATCTGGACCAGATAATAAGTCTCCATTTTTACCATCATAGCCCAAACCAATAATACAAATACCATCTTCAGCCAAAGCCTGACGATCACGCAAAACTGAACTATCAACATCACCAGCACCATAACCGTCAATCAAGCGTGCGCCATGCGGAACCGAACCAACCTTTTTCAAACCAGTCGCCGATAATTCCCAACATTCACCAAGATCCGCCATAAAAACATTACGCGCTGGCATCCCCATGCGTTTTGCCATATCACAATGTTTTTTTAGCATTTTGTATTCACCATGAATCGGAATAAAGTTACGTGGACGCACCAAAGAATGAATAATTTTTAATTCTTCTTGACAAGCATGACCAGAGACGTGCACCGCTGCCAAGCGTTCATAAACAACTTCACAACCACGATGAACCAAATTATTGACAACATCGGCAACCGCACCTTCGTTTCCAGCAATCGCTGTTGCGGAGAAAATTACAGCATCGTCTGGTCCTAAATTAATTTGACCGAACTCACCATTAGCCATACGGCTCAGTGCCGCGTTTGGTTCTCCCTGACTACCAGTTAACATTACCAATACTTCTTCGTTTTTAAAAGCACTTAATTTACTAATATCAATAATATTTTCAGGACGCGCCTTCATCTCACCCAATTTAATCGCAATATCACTGACCGCCACCATACTACGTCCCATGAAGGCGACCTTACGTTTATACTTTTGCGCCAAATCCAAAATCTGTTGCATGCGATGAACATTGGATGCAAACGAAGTAATAAACAAACGTTTATTTTTGTATTGTTCAAATAATTCGTCCAGACGTTCACCAACCGTGGTTTCACTCATAGTGAAACCTTCACGCTCAATATTGGTACTTTCACAAAGCATTAAAGCTACACCACGACGACCGATTTCACCAATTCGCGCTAAATCGATTGGTTGCCCGTCGACTGGAGTTAAATCAATTTTCAAATCCCCACTGTGGAAAACGGTACCCAATGGTGTGGTAATAGCCAAGGCAAAGGCTCCTGGAATGGAGTGGTTAACATGAATAAACTCAACTGAAAACTCACCAATTTTTACTACCGCACGTGGACGCACTGCCACTGCTTTAACCTTCAAACCAGCATGTTCGTGTAATTTGCGTTCTACCAATCCTAAAGTCATACGGCTGGCATAAATTGGTGCTGGCACTTCTTTTAATGCAAACGGAAGTCCACCAATGTGATCTTCGTGTCCATGAGTAATCACATAACCTTTTACTTTGTCTTTGTTACGAATTAAATAAGTAATATCCTGAACTACTAAATCAATACCAGGCATTTTATCGGGATCAGGAAAGGCCAAACCAACATCAACAACGATAATATCATCACCGTATTCAAAAACGGTCATGTTTTTACCGATTTCGCCTAGTCCTCCTAAAAAACTAATCCGTAAATTCTTGCTCATTTTTCTCTCCTTATCTGTCTAATTTAGATTAACAATTTTATTGTAAATCGCACTTTTGTTGAGTTCGGTAGTGCGTTCATTATGCACGTGTAAACGGTTACGTACTACCTCATAAATTCCCAGTTGTTCAAAGACCGCAAAACAAAACACAAACTGGAATAAGTTTTTCGTTGGTAAGACCAGCTTCGCAAATAACTTAAGTGGTGATTGACAAAAATTATTCTGGTTTACCAAGTTAAGCGTTGCTTTATAATAATCAATAAAAACTGATCTGTCAACACTTAAGCTGTGAATAATGTCTTGTAAACTTTGATCCGGAGTAACAGCCAAATCATCATGCAAGTAACGTTGCAACACTAAAGCCTTTTCATCATCATTAATTGCGAATGGAATTACACATTTAACCACAGCCTGTGGCGCCAAACCTTCGTTCTGTTGTAACTCAAAAATTATACTTTTTACACACGGTGCCGCCAAAATTTCATTAAAGGCCGCCCCACCAAAGAAAATAAATTTTAATTGTCCATTATCAAATTTAAGATGAGTGGGATGAGTGGGTAAATTAGATGCGTGTGTTTGGCGCATAACAGTCATTAAGACTGGTGCGGGGTTACCACACCCTGTCGGCTCCAACATTGCAACTTCATCAAAGAATTTTTGGTTTAATTCTTCTGGCGCAATTTCAAAATCATAATACTTACAGTTTTCAACTGGTTGTTCCACTACAGCTGTAGCCACAATTGATTGAAATAATTGGCAAAACTTTTCAAAGTTTGCTACAGGCAATGACATTCCCGCCGCCATTGCGTGACCACCAAAAGTGCTTAAATATTCAGCTGATTTAGTAATGCACTCTACCAAATTAATACCTGGTACACTACGACCACTACCTTTATAAACTTCACCTTTGCCACCCAAAACAACGCACGGTTTACCGTATTTCTCGGTCAAACGCACTGCCACAATTCCCAGAACGCCACTTTCCCATTCAGGTTTAGCCACCACAATGGCTGTATCATTTTGCAGGTTTTGGTCTTCAATCATTTGTACGCATTCATTAAAAATCACAGTACAGAGTTCTTGACGCTTGGCATTCATATATAACAAGTTCTTAATGATTCGGTCTAAACGTTCTGTATCTTGTTCCAAAATCACATCCAAGCCACGTTTTGCATTTCCCATACGACCACTAGCATTAATTTTCGGTCCTAAACGGAAACTAATATCGCCGCTTTTAATTGCATTACGAATGTTGCATGCTTTGGCCAAAGCTGTAATGCCTGGTATAGTTCCTTGGTTTAACATTTTCAAACCATGATGCACAATAATGCGGTTTTCATCCGTCAATGATACAATGTCCGCTACGGTAGCAATCGCACAAATATCAAAATACTTTTGGGCGACTTCTAAACCTTCCATGGCTTGCACTAATTTCAAAGCCACACCAGCGCCGCATAAATCATCAAACGGATAATCTTGGTCTTTAAACTTGGGGTCAACACAAGTACAATCCGGTATATTCTCTGGAATTGCATGGTGATCAGTTACGATACAATCAATTCCCAAACTTTGTGCATATTTAATTTCTTCAGGACATGAAATTCCACAATCCACAGTAATTAATAAATCAGGATGAAACTTTTCATTCAACCGTTGAATCAATTCAATATTCAAACCATAACCATCAGCATCGCGTTCCGGTAAGAAATAGGACGTCTTCACCCGTTGTGTTAATAAGTACTTATACAAAATAGCAGTCGCACAGATACCATCGGCGTCATAATCACCGATGATTAAAATACGTTGTTTTCGGCTAATGGCGTCGCGCAATCGCGTTACAGCCGTTTGCATTCCCTTTAATAAAAACGGATTGTGCAATTGTTGGGAATCAAAGTTAAAAAATTTTTCAGCTTTTTCTGGGGAGTCAATACCCCTTTCAATTAATAGACGGATAAATTTTTCACTATACCCTGATTGCTTGAACGCCGCCAGTTGCCGTGGGGTTAACTCCCCGCATCTGACTTTGTATTCCATGCCAAAACTACATTACCACAAATTTAGTTGCTTCGCAACAAAAAACCAACTAAAATACCAAATATGGAAAAAATTAAAATTACTGCAGATAGTATCTGCGATTTACCAACCGAAATCATTAAGGAACACGATATTAGTATTTTACCCATGTACATCCATCTGGGTGACCAAGAAGAACGCGACTATCCAGGTATTGACGAAAAGATTTATGAGTATTTCCATCAAACAAAAAAAACACCTAAAACATCTGCTTTAAGCATTCCCGATTATACCGAATTTTTTAAAGCCAACTTACCAGAAGGTGGCAGTTTAATTCACTTTGTAATTTCCAGTGAAATCTCCAGTACCTATAGTAACGCCGTTGCAGCTGCAAAAGAATTCAAAAATGTTTACGTCATCGACAGTCGTTCACTCTCAACCGGCACAGCCATTTCTATGTTACGTGCGGTTAAATATCGTGCCGCAGGCATGTCAGCTGAAGCTATCGTAGAACGCATTAATGCCGAAATTTACAAAGTTCAAGGCAGTTTTATTGTCGATAACTTAACTTATCTACACCGTGGTGGACGTTGCAGTGGTACTGCTAAACTTTTTGCTGGTGTTTTGCACATTAAACCACAAATTGTTTTGAAAGAAGGCAAAATGCAACCGGGCAAAAAATTTATTGGTAATTTTAGCATGTGCGTGAAGAAATACGTCGATTATGTTTTTGCCACTAACCCCGAGCCTGATTTATCAGTTTGCTTTATTACCCACACAAAAATGACCGACCCAAAAATTGCGGAAACCATCAAACAACAAGTTAAAGCCCGTTATCCTTTTGCTCAAATCATTGAAACTATCGCTGGCGGTACCATTACATCACATTGTGGCGAAAATACCATTGGCGTCCTTTACGGTTTAAAATAAGTATATTTCTGTGTTAAATTTCGCACGCTAATCACATGGAAAAACGAAAAACAGCCAAACTGCCGTTTATCTTTTTTGTGATCACTTTAATTGCGACAATTTTGTGCTTTTCATTTGGCCGCGATTATAATCCATATTTTTTGTGGATTGGACTGGGTTTTGCCGTTATCTGCTTACTGTCTTTTATGTTAACCTTAACGCGCTTTCTCCGTAACCGCTCTATTGCCAGCGGTTTATTAATCACGTTAACCGCCGCCACCACACTTTATTTTGTCGCCAACCGCTTTATCGGTTCCGCTCTTCCACGTTCCATGGCTAACTTGACCATCGCCGGCATCGACGGAACCACCAACGCGAACAGCTGGTTTACCCCGTTATTCTTTGCACAAATCGGCTTGTTCACTTTGTGGTTTTTGGTGGTATTGTTTATTATTTCCGTTTATGTACGCCCCATTAAACGCATTGACCATTTATTGGGTCAAATTATTGACGCCAAACAAATCAAGAAAATGAAACTGGGTAAAGGTCGTCAATACCAAGCAATCGCCAATAAACTGCAAATTTTAGCTGATGAAAAATACGCCGCCGCCCTGAAACGTCAAGCCCGCCAAATTCAAGCCCGTAACCGTGCCGCACTAAAAAAAGACGTCGTAAACAAAATTATCCAAGAACAAAACAAAATCCCCCATTCGCATTAAAAAACACCGCAGATTTTCTACGGTGCTTTGTGATTCAGTCTAATTAATTATTTACGACGTTTCTTCGCGACCACAATCGCCACGCCACAAATCACACTCAACCCAGCCACAATGCCACCACCAACCCAGGCAATAACCGGATTGAATTTGTTATTTTCGGTAACAGTGTTTGATGTCTCTTGGTTATTTGTATCTTGCGGTGCAACATAACCATATTCAACGATCTTTGGATTACAATCACCTAACCAATTATCATTCCAACCATCTGGTTTTTCACTCGCTTCACAACGGATATGGGTTAAGCCACTACATCCTTCGAATGCATAATTACCAATACTAGTCACACCGGATGGGATCTCTATACTGGTTAAGCCACGACAGTAAGAGAATGCATTATCACCAATACTGGTCAACTGTGAATTTCCTGCAAATGTAACCGTGGTTAAGCCACTACATTCAGAGAATGCAGAATCACCAATACTGGTCAACTGTGAGTTTCCTGCAAATGTAACCGTGGTTAAGCCACTACATTCATAGAATGCCCATCCACCAATACTGGTCACACTGGATGGAATCTCAATACTGGTTAAGCCCCTACATCCACTGAATGCTTCATCACCAATACTGGTCACACTGGATGGTATTTCAATACTCGTTAAACCACTGCATTCTTCGAATGCACTACCACCAATACTGGTCAACTGTGAATTTCCTGCAAATGTAACCGTGGTTAAGCCACTACA
>JAEEGL013557942.1_pt1 | contig 20963 bp, 8 predicted proteins | sample 9134231 | NCBI WGS metagenome assembly JAEEGL01 (sample SAMN16246548, study PRJNA631951) | gut metagenome | biome: gut microbiome; feature: rumen; material: fiber-attached | host: Bos | place: Iran: Karaj | collected 2018-10
CTTGCAGTCTGAGAAAATCCATTAGCAGTTTGAGATATCATAGATTCTGTGGTATCATTACTAAAATCTTCACTTATAGAAGTTTCTGCATCTAAATAAAATGGTAACACACAATGAGTACCGAATATTTTAGTAAAATCATTAGACATAAAATGTTTAATATTTAATTCTCCTAATTTTTCATCCCTATCAGTACCTGGTACTGGAACTTTTACATCTTGAATTCCCATAAAATATGCTAATGCTCTTAATGATGTTTCTGCATATTTTCTATATTCTTCAAAATCTTGAGCAAATACATAATATCTAGTATCATCATCATCACTAAGATTATATTCATCACCATTTAAAGAACTAATAAGACCAGAAGCTATACTACTTTTATGTTGCTTAGATCCCATAAATAATGGTTCACCAGGAGTTAAAAATAGTACTGGCATTACTGATAATATCTTTTGTCCATATTTTCTTCCAATAGTAATTGAATCGTCTATATAATCTCCATTTTCTGACATTGTAGGATCTACAGTTGGAGAAAATTGGTATGGTAATCCAAATACACCTGTTACACTACTAGCCATTCGTCTAAAGCTTTTATTAGATCCGCTTTTACCATTTGCTTTATAAACATTTTCATTATTATCAAGAAAATCTGTAAGATCTGTTAAATCATCTTCTGGTACATTTTGTCCATATAATCTCTGAAATTCAGCATCATCTTCTTCTATAGAATCTATAGTAGTATCTACATATTCATATCCAGGATTTGTTGGTTCACTAGGAGTATTGACCTCATCTATAGGCATTTTAAATACCTCCATTTTATAATTAATATGGAGTTGGGCTATTAAACCCAACTCCATATAATATAAATTTAATTAAAGTGTACTAGCAATAGTCTCTAATTTTTGCATTATTGTAGAAAGATCCTGATTGATATTATTAGTAGTATCTTGATTAACAATAGATGTAGAATTAGAGTTCATAGTAGCAGTAATACCAGCAAGTTTACTGATAAGATCAACGATAGTAGGAAGAGTAGCCTCATACTTACTATTATCTGCTATAGTTTTAAGATATTCAATAATTGTATTAAGAGTATTAGTATCTATTCCACCAGAACCTGCAGATATAGATGCAGATGAATAAATACCAGAAGAAGAATAACTAGATCCAGAAGTTCCATTAGAAACTCCAGAAGATATATTATTATTTTTAGCAGCAATTCTAGCTTGAGATTCTGCTATATAATTATTATATTCTTCATTAAGTTCTCTTCTTCTTTTTGAATCTCTAATATATTGCATATACTCAATATAATTATTATAATTATGCTTAAGTTCATTTCTTCTTTGAGCATCTGCAATAGTTTGATTATAATTATCTTGAAGCTCTTTTAATCTAGAAGAATCGACTCCAGCTTTACCACCAGTAAAATTATAATACCAAGGTAAACCTGAATTTCCACCAGCAGCTCCTTCAATACTTGGATCTGTTTCAGTAATTCTACCAAGAGATCCTTGTCCATTTTTAGTAATTTCCCAAAATTGTTTAGCTTGATTAAGTGATTGCTCTGGTAACCAAGAGTGTCCAGTTCTTACTGAACTTGATGGATCATTTACATAAATATTTCCTCTACTATCCATTCCAGTAAATACTACAAAGTGACCACCTTTTGTAAAATTACCAGGCTTCATTGATCCTATTACAGGTATTCCATTCTGAAGATTCTGTTTAACTCTATTTACATCTGTACCAAATTGATTAACATCAAGGCCTATAGTATTACCAATAGCTTTAAAATATCCCCATCCAGTTCCATTAGATTCTCTATATCCATTAGAAGCTGACCAATCTGCAGTTTCTACAGGAGTTACATTTGCTCCATAAGATTTCATAACCATTGCCATTGATGTTGGTCCACATGCAGATGAAGATAAGGTACCATGACTACCATATGGATGCTGACCCCATTGAGAATCATTTTGCATATAATATGGAAATCCATTAACCATGCTACCAGATATAGCTGATACAGAGCTTGTTCCTACAGATCCAAATCCAGCTTGTCCAGTAGACCCTGTCAAATTATTTGAATTTTCAGAATTATTTTGTTGATTTGATCCAAATCCACCAAATATAAGATTAAATACTGCTCCAGCTTTTCCAGTTAATTTACTACCTATCATTCTAAATGCATTAGAAAAGATATTTGTAAGAAAACTTGAAAGATTAGTACCACCAGATGTATTACTTCCAGTTGGTTGACCACCAGCTGTACTACTTATTCCACTAGAATACCCAACAGGAGCAGTTACATTACCTTGTGCATCAATTTCATAATGAGCATCTCCATATTTATGTCTATATCCTTCAGATGTATAACCAAAAGGATCAGCTTTATCATCAGGGAATTTATAGAAAGTCCAAGTTGATCCATATTTATTAGTAATCTTTGTTTGATTAGGTATATATGCTGATCTATCTTTAATATCAATATTAGGATTTGTAGAAACTATATCAGAGAAGCAATCATGCTCATTAATATATCTAGGTATTGTACGTTTACCATTATTAAAGATATCTGTAGCAGCAGCCATAGCAGTATCTTCAATTTGTACAGATCCATTATAACCAGCATTATATCTTTCTGCACCATTAGCAAACCAATTGCCAGAAGTTTGTGTTAAATATGCAGAAAGATTTTGAGGAGTTGCTCTTGAATCATCTTTCATGTCAATTAAATTAGCCATAAGAGATGCTTCTGCATATCTACCTTGTACTCCAGATTGTTCATTCTGAAGAATATTAGCAACACCTTTAAGCTGTTGTTCACTAAGACCATATTTAGGAAACTCAAGTACTTGACCAGCTCCTCCAAAAGAATTAGATGTACCAAATGAAGTATTTGTTGGAGGATTTTTACTAAATTGATTATAATAAGTTTCACCATAGGATAATCTAGTGGAACTATGGGACATAGCATTTTTAGGAGACTCAAAATCTACTAATACTTTATCAGATGCTTCTTTTAAATTATTAGTAGTTCTAAGAACATTATATACTCCAGGATATTTATTTTGAAGCTCATATAATAAATATTCTAATTGTGTAGCTTTATCAGAAATAGATACACCTTTAGATTTTACAAGATTATATAATCCTTGTTTCCTTGAAGCAAGTGTCCATTGTACTAATCCATATCCATTTTGACCAAAATAAGTTCCATCAGCTTTCTGATTTGATGTTTCCCAAGGCATATGAGTGAATTCATATTCAGATACTATTCCTTGCTTAGGACTTAAGTTCTCATTAGGCCCACCCTTAACATTATTTAGAAGACCTCTATCAATAGCAGTAGTATAACTATTATCATCATATGTGATACCAAGTTTATTTTTATATTTATTGATAGCATCTCTTTCAATAATATTAGATTTAATTCCAGATTCAGCATATAGATTACCCATTAATCCAGCTATACCTGCATCAGTAAGTCCAGCAGATTTTAAGTAATTCCATACTGCTCCATCATCAGCTTGAATAGTATTACTTCCACCACCAGTAAGAACACCAAGTTTAGTATTATTTAAAATTTTCTTATTATAAAGAGCAGGAGCTCCTAATTCAGGATCATCAATCCAGACATTTCCTCTTGTATCAGAACCTCTTGCTACTACATAATGTGGATTAGGACCAAATGGAGAATTTCTCTTAGATTTATTTCTAGAGTCTTGACCAAGTAATATAGTAGGATTACCAGAACCAATAGCTCTTCTAATATCACTCTGTCTATTAGTATAAGCAGTTCTTATACCATTTGCACCAAGAATATCAGAGAAATAAGATGCTCTAGTACCAACTCCAGAAGCTCCAGCAACATAACCTCTAGCTTGTGCCCAAGTTACAGCATCATCAAGGTTTCCACCTCTACCATAAGCTCTAAGTACAGTTGCTGCAGAAGCAGGACCACAACCATTATCATCTACAGTTGAATGTCCAAACTTTCTATTTGAACCTTTTTGAGAAACATGTACTCCAGAATCTCCACCATAAGTATTATCATAAATATATCTTCCACTTCCACCATGTGTACTACCATCAATTGAGTTATAAGTGGTATAAGTATTTTCAGATCCATCTTCGCCAAGGAGCCAATTTTTAAATCCATTAACTTTATCAACAAGCCAGTCTTTTTTATCTTTAAAAAATCCAAATGTTTTATCAAATAGTCTTGCAAGTGTTACTACTGGTTTCATAATAAAAGATGTAATAAATACACCAATATTATTTACAACAGCACTTGGTGAATCTCCTTTAATATATGCATTCTTTGTAGTAGTTTCAAATCCTGACATATCTTTAGAAGAATCTTTATATTCCCAAAGACTGGACATTAATTCTCCTATAGGAGTTTCTTTGATCTTATTTTCCCAAATTTTTTCTATACCATTTTTAATAGCAAATGCTATTGTTGGTATAGCTAATGTTGTTTTTATTAAATGTCCACTTGTAGCAGCAATAATATTACCAAGAACTCCTCTATCTTCTCCTTCTGTATTTTTACCTTCAAATCCAAGAGTTGCTAAACCTTTTACATCTCCAGATTTCATATAATTAATACCAGAAGTTATAGTTTCTCCAACAGTAGATACAGCAGTTCCTATACCTTCAGCTATAGGTTTTATAATTCCTAATACTTTTTTAGCACCAAATATAAATAGTGTTGGAACTGTTAAACATATTTTACTTGCTATATTCGTACCTTCACCAATAAATCCAGCTAATTCTCCAAATCCTCCTTCATTATCAGTTACAGTAACAGAGTGAGTCCAAAGTTCCTTAGGATCACCTTTTATTGCACTTCCAATATTATCAGCAACTGTACCTATTGATGTTGTTATTGCTGGAACTATTGTATTTGCTAAAGGTTTAACTACTGTTCTAAATAACTTACCAAATGCTGCTCCAACAAAAAGTGCAGGAATTTGAATTATTTTTAATCCAGTTCCAACAGCCTTTGTAACATTAGCTAATGGATTATCTTCAGAAATATTTACTTTTTCAGTAATCATTTCTTTGATACCAGTTTCTGGATTTTTAAAATATTTAGTTATATTAGAACTCATAGTTCCAATAGCATTAACAGATTGTTTTATATAAGGCATATTATCATTTACTTTTTGTAATAAGCCTTTTATTTTTTCCATAGCAGGTTCTAATGTATCACCTATTGATTTACCAATTTTTTTAACATTAGTACCAATTGATGAAGTAATTGTTTTTACACCTTTACCAATTGCTCCACCTACAGTTTTAATACCTTTTCCAGCCCAAGATCCAAATTTCTTTATACCAGTTCCTACAACTCCACCAACTTTTTTAATGCCTGATAAAGCAGTTGATCCTACTTTTTTGAGTCCACCACCAATATATTTTTTTATTTTATCTTGAGTTGTATAAAGATTTTTAGTATTTTTTAAATATTCTTTTACAGTATTATATGTTTTTCCTGTTTGAGCACCTGTTGTAGCATTATAATCAGCCATTGCTTGTTTAGCAGCAGCTCTTTTTTGCTGTATATCATCAATATCAAATCCAAAGAAAGACCCTATCCAAAGGATTTTATCAACAATAAAATCTGGAGTTAATAAACCAAATAGAAATTCACTAATACCACCAGCAATAGCAGATAAAAATCTTTCACCAGTTGTAGGTTCATCTAATAATCCAATATTAGCTTGAGCATCTTCCCAACCATTTTCTACAGCAAGTCCAATAGTGATATATCTTAATGCTAATCCTATACTTTTAATAGCATCAGATGCACCTTTTTTAGCAACTTCTGGAGCTAATTCTTCAGCAGCTCCAGCAGCTACTTCTGCTCCAACTTCAACAGATTTACCTGTTAATTTACCTATAATAGAAACAGCTTTTTTAATTACAAAATCAATACCATTTTTAAGAGTAGTTATAATTCCATTATTTGTAATACTAGTAGCTACACCTTTAAAAGCTTTAGCTCCACTAACAACAGCTTTTGGTAAAGCTTTAGCTCCACCAATAATAGCTTTACCAGCTTTTTGTACAACTTTTGGTCCATGAACCATAGCAGTTGGAATTGCTTTTGTAAGAGCAAATTTTCTTAATGTACCTTTAAAAGTTCTTTTTACAGTATAATCTTCTTGCCATTCATCTTCACCATAATGAACTCTATCATAGCCTAATGCATTAGCTTCTGTTTCATCCGACCAATCAAAAGTATGTTTAAGAACCGATAAAAGACCTTCTTTTCCATGTTTTTTAACTGATTCTAAAAATGATATAGCTGTACCACCAAGACCAATAATAGGAGTTAATGCTTCAAATTTAGTAGCAATACTCGTAATTCCAGATCCAATAGTAGATGCTATAGATCCAATAGTACTAATGATTCCAGGTATACCTTTTGTAATTGGCCCTAATATTGAACCAATTGCTCCAGTTATTGGAAGAAAGAAATTTTTAAGTTTATCAAAAATAGTTTCTTTCTTTTCACCATCTTTTCCAATAGTACCAAAGATTTTTCCAAGTCCAGTAAGAAGACCACCACCTAAGAAGAAATTATACAATTTTCCTCTTTGTTCTTTTTCTTCTTTCTTTTCTTTTTGAATTTCTTTAGTTTCAGAATTAGATAAATCTAAAACCCATCTACCATTTCTAAATTCTTCATTTTCTTTAGTAATAGGATTTTGTCTTTTCTGTCCTTCTTTTGGTCCATCCGAAGAAGCTTTAGAACCCTCTGTACTAGGAGTATTAGTCTTTTCTTTTGCTTTATCAAAAGAAGTCTTATCTTCTGTAGGAATATTATCATGGTTATTTCTAGCTAAAAGAAGATTATATACATCTTTTAATAAACTATTTCTTTCTACTCCTAATGGATCATTCTTTTTCTGATCTTCGAGAATCTCTTCTGGCTTTTTAATTCCTTCATTATCTATTTTAGTTAAATTTTTAAGCCCAAGTCTCTTAAGATCAGTGGTTGATTGCATACTTATTTGAGCAAGTTTCTTATTATCAATATTACCATTTTTATCTATAACGCCAAGCCCTTTAAGCTCATCTCTATTAAAGAATTTAGTTTTTTCTTCATCAAAATGTCTTAAAGCATATTCTCTCTTTTGAATTATTGCTTGCTGTCTAGTAATTTCATCTCTTAATTTTGCTTTATTTTCATCAGAAATCCCAGAGAATGAGTCTAATTCTGATAATACTTTAGTATAGTCTGTATGATTTGTCTTTCTATCAGTAGCATCTTTTAATAACTTTTCAAGTCTTTTAGCTTCTTTAGGATCATTTAATCCGCCATAACTCATAGAAGCCATGATTTGATTATTGAGATTTTGTCTTGATTTTGCTAATTCAACCCTACTTCTTGCCTTGGTATTAGAAAAGAAATTTACACTCTGAATAAGATCTTTTCTTTTATCTGGATCATCTTCAACTTCAGCAAGAAGTCTATCATAACCAGAAGCTTTATTGCCCATTAATTCTACACGTTCTTTAGCAGACTTAGTAGAATAACCAGCTTTTATATTATGCTTTGCTAATGCATCACCAATATTTCCGACAGTATCAAGAGGAATACCAAGTGTTCTAGCACCAAGACTTACTCCACCTTTAAAAAGACCAAAAGCACCCTTAAATATTCTACCAAAAGTATTATGAAATAATCTTCCAATACCACCGAATACTCCATCAATCTTTGACTTAACAAAATCTCCAATTCCTTCGAGCATTCTAGTACCTTTACCCTTAACCCAATCAGTTAAAGGAGTAAATATTTTAGCAGCATTATCAAGAACATGTTCTTTAAAGAATTTTGGTATTTTTACTAATCCATCTTTTACATATTCAGCAATTGGATCTATTACTCTTAACTTAAAAGAGTCAATAATTCCGCCTCTTCTCTTACCATCTACACCTTCATAACCAAAAAATGCTTCGGTTATTTTTGATTTAACAGTTTTAGTATGAGCAAGAATATCAACTCCAGCACCAACTAAAAATCCACCAAGAATACCACCAGGAACCAATCCTGTTAATCCTAAAGCTGTTCCAAGTACTCCAGATTTAGCAATAGAAGGTACTCTTTTCTTAAGAAAAGTTGCAGCTTTTGGAGGAAGCATTCCACCAGTCATATTACCATTAGAATCTTCCTCACCAAAGAGCTTTTTAGAAATACTATCAGAATTCTTTAATACATGAACACCAGCACCTACAGCAAATCCACCAAGAAGTCCAAGGCCAGAACCTGTCATTGCACCAACAATAATAGCACCGATAGTACCAGATGCCATTGTCTGTGGAAGTGACTTCTTGATTACATCTATTGCTGATTTACCAATATCTTTTGTATCTTTATATCCTTCTCCAAAATATTGAGTAAAAGCATTATCTGCTTTGCTTATAGCATTCTTTAAAATATCTGAATCTAATGCTTTTTTACCTAAATTTTTAACTTTATCAAATCCAGATTTTGAAGCACCTTTAATAGAATTCCAAGCATTTTCAAAATTTTTGTTATTTAAATTACCAAAATTATTTTTAAATGCTTCTTTGGCTTCTTCTATACTTAAACCTTCTTGTTTTAATTTTCTTATAAATCCAATAGTTTCAGAAGCATAACCTCCTCCACTATAACTACCCCAATATTGAGCTCTTTTATTTCCTCCAGAAGCTACCCAATTACGGTAGTTCATGGATTCTCTAGCTCTTTGAGAAGATTTATTGGTTCTTCCTCTATAAAATGGATTGGCCTCAGAAGGAATAATCATTTCTCCTTCTGATACAGAAACCATACCAGACTTGGTTACAAATCCACCTCTGGCAGCTGAAGCTCCACTAGCCCATTCTGGCTTATTTCCAGAAAACCATTCTGCAACTTCACCAGCATATTGTTTACCTTGATCTAAAATAGATCTTCCCATTCCCTTAAATTGATCTTTAAGAGAACCAAAATAAGCTTTACCACCATCAGAATTTTTGAATTTGTTCCATTTATCACTAATCCAATCTTTAGCTTTATCTCTAATTCCTTGGATTGCATTGGCAATAAGATCTGGAAGCTTTTTTATGGCATTAAGAATACCACCATCTGCTATAAATTGTTTAATATTAGTATTACCAATAAATAACTTTGTAAGAGAGTCATTTACTCTATCTACAATTCTTGTAAGTACAGATGATTTTCCCTCTTCTGCTTCTTTTCTTTCAGTCTTATTGAAAGATGATTTTTTAACTTCACCAGTAACTGGATCTATTTCATCTGTTAAAGAAGCTCTTCTTTTATTTCTATTAATTCTATCTATCTTATTTTTTGCTTTATCACTAAAGTCCGATTTTGCATTTTCAACTCTAAAGTCTTTATAGGTCTTAAATTCTCCAGCTTGCTGATATGTAGCATCTGAAGCATTTCCAGAACCAAAAGATTTTAAAGTCATATTATGTTCTATTGCTCTAAATGAACTATAGAAATTTTGCAAATACCAATAAATATCATGACCAGTATCATCTTTAGCAGAAAGAATAGTATTAGAATAAGAACCTTTCTTATTCATTTCATTGGATATTTTAGGAATACCATTACCATTTGCTATCTGACCAAATGTAGTATTTCCAGCATCTGCCATAACTTTATTATTTGCAACTCTTCCATTCATAATAGAAGAAGTAAGCCTCATTCTATTTTTCTTAAAAGCTGATTTTAATGCTGTAGCAGAACTTTTAGATATCCTACCTCTATTTGCTAAATCATTTAAAAATCTATTTATTGATGTTTCATCTAAACTACTAGGATTGATTCCAGACATAGTCAATTCTTGGATAACGATATCAAAATCTTTATTAAGATTTACAACACCTTTAGACCTATAATTCATTTCTGCTTGACCAACCCTAAGTCTAGCATTATATGAATCAATATATTCTCTTGTAATATCACTCTTAAGACTAGAACTTTCTGCCAGTATAGCATCTTTTCTAGCCTTTTTAAGTCCAAGAACAGACTGTTTAGCAGTTTCAAATCTTCCAGATCTATAATTAAATACTCTTGGCTCCCAAGTTGGATCTACACCATGAGCAATAATAGCTAATAACTGTGGGATAACTTCGGTAAGAGCTTTCTTACTTTCTCCATCCCAATCCATAGGACCTCTATTATATTTATGACTAATTTTATTATTAAGCTTAGGGCTAATATCTAATGCTGATAATATGGTATCAAGAAATGGCACCTTAGATTCGCCATATTTATCTTTTTTATTAGCAAATCCGGATCTACTTTTTGCTTTATTAGAGATTCTAGAAGCTAAATGAGCAAAACCACCTTTAAGAATATCTTCAGTTCTATTTAAGCTCTTTCCAAACTTAGAACCCTGTAATTTAGAGGTTAACCCAAATATAGCTAATTGTGCAATAGGAGAACTAATAGCACCTGATCCAGAGATCATATCAAGCATATCAGGAGTAAGCATATCTCCTACCATACCTAATGTACTATTAGCCATATAATTAGCTTTTGCATGTTGACCCCACTTTTTAAAGTTGGGTAATCCGCCACTAAAGACATCTTCCCATGCAGAAGTTTTATAATTACTCTTATTACTAAATCCAGCTTTTCTAGTCTCATATCTTTCTGTAAGAATCTTATTAATATTTTCAAGATAGCTAGTTTGCTTTGCCATTTCAGTGGTAGCCATCTGATAAAAATTACTAGAATTTACAATATGAGTATTAAGAGGAGTTGCTAAATCTTGATGTAATGCAAGAATACTAGAATTAATAACTGCCAAAGAAGTATTAACCATACCAAACATTTTATTTGTACTTTTAATGGTTAATCTTGCATTAGCTTTACCAGATCTTACAAGTTCATCAGTAGAAGCAACTGTAAGCTTCTGCTGAGTTCTACTGAGATTATCAATAGCTTTAGAAGAAGCATCACTAGATGAAGACTCAGAGTCTTCACCAAAGTTTTCATCAACATCAAAGTCAATATCATCAAAAGAAAAACCTTCTCTTTTCATATAATCATCAAGAGCAGACTTTTCTCTTTCTGGATTATAAAATTTACCAGATCTAATATCATCTAAGATATTTTTCTTTTGCTTCCCTAATTCTTTTAAAATGCCATTTCCACTTTCATCGATTTTCTCTTTAGATTTTCTTTTAAAATCCTTAGCAAAATCATACATTTCTCTAGCAGAGCTGGCAGTTTCAGTAATATACGATGTCAAGGTTGGATTAACGCCTTTAATCGATTCAGCTGCAATATATCCAGCAGACCTAAGCACATTTTTAGCATAGGACTTAGGATCAAATTTAGCCATATTACTATTCCCTTTCATAATCTATTATGTTAATGTTGAATTTGACTATATATTAGAAAAAAAATAAAAGGTAGGCAATAAAGCCTACCTTAAATATTACATTTCATGATCTGCATAATAAATAAGACATTTAAGAATAACTATCTTAATATCTTCTTTATATTGAATAGGAATCTGATCAAGTTCATCATTTTGAATAAGTTCAATAGTTACATTCATTTCAAGATCAGAAATTGGAATATTATCATCAATTCTCTCTTTTATATTATCATCATCAATTAAAGATCTTGGATCATATTTATCTTCATTATAAATTTCATTCTGCATATGTAATACCTATAATCTTTCCAGACTCATCTGCAATAATCCATTCAGGAGTCTTATTAATAGCTTTTATTCCACCATGTTCTGGTATAATAACAGATTTCTTTTTGCCATTTGGAAGATTTGCTTCTCTTGCAGCAATATTTTTCCAAATAAGTTCAACATTTGAATTTAATCTTCCTCCAATAGGAAGTTTTCTTCCTGTTTGAAGATATGAATAAGTAAATTCTTTAGATAAATTTACCATAGCCTGAGCATCTGATTTGGTAAATTCATAATTATTTACTAATTCTGCTGCTTCTCTTTTTGGAATCTTAGTAATCTCAGAAATAGCATTGGTAACCACTTTTCTAAGATCTTTAGAAGGATAATGGATATCAATACCATTTAAAGTTCCATAGATCTTAGTAGAATAATCAATATCATTCATAAGAGCTTTCATAATGGTAACTTCATCTTTTCTTGATGAAGATTTCTGTTTAACTCCAGATTTAACTGTATCAAATACTTCCTGAAATTTTTCCATTTTCATTTTCTCCTTCCTCTTCTTTAGGGATCTCTGTAAATACATTTACCATTTTACGTTTCCCTTTAAGAGATATTAATTCATTAAGCTCTTCTGGTGTAGTAGAACATAATATATCATAAAAACTCTTCTTATCCATTATTAGCCTCCTCAGCTATTCTATAATAAAGAGTTTAGGTAAATGTAATTTTTAAATTTCAAATTTGTATTCTGAGCTTGATGTTATATTTCATCTCTTTTTAATCGTCCATCTTTTAAAGCTTCATCAACTTCAAAAGGATGAATATCTATTAATTTTAATGGATCAATTGATTCATCCCTAAATGCAATTTTTCTAAATTTGCAGTCAATATCACAAAATAGGCACATTGCACCTCTAGTAAGTACAAAGCATCTATTAGATAGACCATGCATAACAGTATCATATTTGAGATCAATTGTTTTTAATTGATCTTTTAGCTGTTCATTTTCTTTTACTAAATTATTAAAATGATCTATAGTAGATTTCTTAAGTTTTGGATCTAACTTATCGAAATTTCCAGATGATATATTCTTAATTGCAATCTTATTGTTCATGATATCCTCCTTATTTATAATCTGGATTTACATTTTCAATAGAAATTCTTCTTTTTACTTCATTCATTCTTCTTTCTTCTTCAGATTGATTTTTCTTTAGTGACAATTTTTCTGCTACATATTCAATCATTTCATCAATACTTTTAAAATCTCTTTTTTCTTCCATATAAACCTCCAAAATATAATATTTTTTATCATTATTATAATATCTCTTTAAAATTTATCTTTTATTAATAGAATATACCTTGGGTGAACTTTTCTATAATCTATATAATATAGGAGGAAGCTTAAATAATGGTATCATTAGATGACCTTAAAGAATTGGTACTTTATAAAAAGCCATTCTTTTTGCCGATTGATCCTAAAGATAAGAAAAAAGGATCAGCCATTATGCTTTTGACTCCAAATTATAAATCATCTATGTTTGCTATGACAGCTCCATATGCAATAAATAGAAGATATTTTGAGTCATATTATTTTGAAAAGGCTATTACAAGATATATTAAGAATGAGTCTGTATTTGATATGGATAATTCTGATGAATATATATTTGAACAAACTCTTTCCACCAAAGATAGAAATAGTTTACCAGATTCTGATTTTGGCTTACCTTCTCAAAGAAGGTATCCAATGCCAGATAAATCTCATGTATTATCTGCTATACGATTCTTTAACCATGTAGAAAAAGAATATGAAGCTGAACTTGCTAAAAATATTATTAAGAAAATTAAGAAATTTGATATGGCAAGTGATATTCATATTGGAAAATCTAATAGATTTCTTCCTTATTGGGAAAAGTCTGGATTATCCAAACTTAATGAATCAGCATTATTAGAAAATACTAATAGAGAAAAAATAATATCTAATGTGGAAGAAGCTTTAAATAAAGAAGGATTAGAAACTCATATCTCTAAGAATTCAGAATGGGGATTAAATCAATTTCTTAATGGTGGCGATACTCTATGTTTAGGATCTTTTAATAAAGATACTTGGGATAAAGCTTATGAGATTGTAAATTCTAGTCTTCCAGATGGATATACTGCTAAAAAAGATAATTATTTTACAATTTTTATTGATGTAAAGAAATCTTTTAAAGAAGATTATGAAATTGTAAATGAAGATTATCTTGAAGAATTTGTAGTGACTAAAGGACTTAATATTGTAGATAAGAAACTCTTCTCATCTAATCTTCTTTTCTCTGGATATCAAAGCGATATTAATAAGGTTAAGCCTTTTATTACTAAAGAAGAAGGTGTTGAACCTTTTAAGAGATTAGAGATTGATATTCCAAAATCTATAAATGTAATAGTAACAGATAATCCTAAAGTAGAAGAAGAGATTACTTATACTTCTCTTCTTATTTATACTCCGCATGCATTTAAAAAGAAAGGATACAATTTTGATTATAAAGACTATATCAAATTTATCTTTCAATTATATGCAGTTTATAGAATCAAACCTGTTACTGGATTTAAAGTATTAGATGTATTTGCTGAGCCTTTGGCTATTTTACTTTCTGGTATTATTGATTCTAAGATTGATCTTGAAGAAAACAAAGATCAATTTTATTCTGAAAAAGTATTTAGATATATTATTACCACTAAAGGAATGCTTGAAGTTAAAAAGATTCTTATGGGTAATAATTTACCAGCATTCTATAAATATGCAAAAGAATATAATGCTGAGAATTTTGTTAATAATAGATTAAAAGAATCTGATCTTGGTATTGAACAAGATTGTTATGATTTACTCAAAGAATCTGAATCTTATATTAATGAAGAAGAATTAGTAGTTCCAGAATCTATTAAGAAGATTCAGAATTTGGCTACCAATTTAAAGAGAAGAATTCGTAGACAATCAGTATATAAACTTAATAAAATTAAAAGAGATCTTATTAGAGGTAATATTGGAACCGAAGAAAAAAGTGGTGGACTTTCTACTCTTCAACAGCTTCAAACTGGTCAAATTACTGGAGAAAGTAAACCAGAAGGTACTCAAGAGCAATATGAAAGATGGTCTAAAGGAGATTTTATTCTTGAAGGAAATATAATGTATCTTTTTGAGGATAATATTAATTATGATATTCTTCTTAGAAAAGCATTATATAAAGATAGATTTAGAAATGTAAAACAGGTAATGGCTATCTATAAAAATGTAAAAGCTACTATGCCTTTTATTAAATATGCTTATCCTGATATTTATAGATATAATAGAAAAAATCTATTCTATGATCTTTCATATTATAATGAATCTTTCTTTAGAAATTTTGATGAAGTAAATATAGATGATAAGGCTAATACATTAAGAAAATTTAAAGTCTATGCTAATCTTATGGATAGACTTATTTCTTCTAATGAATTAACCAATTATCCTAAAAAGACTATTTTTATTCCTATTCTTGATTGGAGACATAACAATTCTCTTAAGATGTGGATGTATAAAGAAGATATTAACCCAATTTCTGTAATTTATTATTATATGAAATTTGATCAAATGTCTCTTAAAAAATTATTTAAAGATTATACTGTTGTATTTATGGGTGCTAAAAACTATTTTAAAATTAATTTTTCTAAAACAGATTTTAGCAAACCTGCAAATATGACAAAGTTTTTAACTCTTTTAAAAAGAATAGTTGCTCTTGGATATAATTCACCTGCAGATCCAGATCCAGAAGGAGAATTTGAAGATTCACCTACTGGAATTGCTATGGATATTGTTGATAAGATCGAAAGATCTCAAAATGTATCTATTGATAATGTCTCTAAATTTAGTAATCTTAATAAAGATATTGATCTTTATGATAAGCCAATACAATTTACTGATAATAAAAATATAGCCATTAAAAAGGAAATTGTAAAAGATCCTGAAGATGCTAATTTATCTAAAGTATCAGTATCTGGTAAAGTAGAGGTTATAGATAAAACTAAATCTATTAGAGGTAGAAAAAAGGATGCCCCTGTAGAAGTTGAAAAAATTACTGTTACTAAATCTCAGTCTGATGCAGATACTAAAGTAGCTTCTGATGATAAAGCTGTAAATTCTACATCTGAAGAAGATAAGAAAGATGCTATTGTTGATAAGATTGCTAATGTAGCAAATAATGCTAAATCTGTTGATGATGCACTTGATAAATTAAATGATGAAGAATTTAAAACTCTTATTATTTCTCTTCAAACAGATTCTGAAGATAATGTAAGGGTAGATAAAGCTAGAGCATCTAAGATTACTCAGATTGAAGATGAGTTTCATAAAAAAGAAGTTGCTGGTAAGTCTGTAAAAGAACTACTTGAAATAGATCCAGCTGAAACTAAACTTGAAGAAACAAAACTTAAAGTAGCATCTATTAATGATGACTGGAATCATATGACTTTTATGAATTTTGATAAGAATTATGATCCAGATAGTGATATTGTTAAGATGCTCGATTCTATGCAGAATTGGACTTTTCCAATTGCTGTAAAAAACATTAATGTTAAAGATAATTCAACTTCTGAAGATATTGTAAATCTTTGGGCTATTGAGTGTATTGATTATAAAGGAACTAAATTTACAATTAAAGTAGATATTCCTAGATTTATTAATGGTTCCAATTTCCTTAAATTAAGAGGAAATGAAAAAAATATCTTTATTCAGTCTGCTTTGATTCCTATTAGTAAAACTGGAGAAGATGAATGTCAGATTATTGGTTCTGGTGGTTATAATAAAATCTTTGTCAGAAGATTTGGATCTAGAAAAGGTCAATCAATGCCATCTACTAATAAGATGATTAGAACCTTAAATAGATTAATGAAGAATAATTCTACTCAAGTAAAAATTATTGCTGGTGATAATACAAATGTATGTACTAAGTATGAATTACCTATAGATTATATTGATATTGCATCAGTAATTGATGTTATTGAGACTAATAGATATAAATTCTATTTTAATCAGGATATTTTTAGAACTGAATATGTAGTAGATAATACCAAAGGAATTCCAATTGCTATTGAGAAAAGATACGACCCTAATACTAAGAAAGCTACAGAATATATTATTTATTATGATGAGAATACTAAAAAGAATTTCCCAACTATAACAGGATATATTGGAGAACTTCTTTGTGGAGAATCAGAAGATTTTAGAACTATTTATAGTAATTTAATTACTGCTGGTTCTAGATATACTTATTCTCAAGCTAGTATTCTTAATACAAAAATTCCTGTAGTCATTCTTTGTGGGTATCTTGAAGGATTAATGTCTGTATTAAAGAAATCTGGGATTGCTTATGAATTTGTACAAGAACTTGATAAGGGAAGAAGATATTCTGATAGATATGATTATATTAGATTTAAAGATGGATATTTAGTATATGAAGTAAATTATTCTTCATCTTTACTTATGAATGGTTTTAAGGAATGTGATACTGAATCTTATTCTATTCGTGATATAAATAATAGAAGAATGTATTTAGAGTTTCTTGAGAATTATGGTGGTAGTTTAAGAGCAGATGGTATTGAGAACTCTTATGATTGTATGCTCGATCCTATTACCAAAGAAATTCTTAAACTTTATAAACTTCCAACTGATTATGTATCAGTAATGCTTCATACTAATAATCTTCTTTCTGATAATAAATATATTAGGCATACAGATCAGGCTGGTAGAAGATGGAGAAGAAAAGAGTTAATTGCAGGTTATTTCTATAAAGCTCTTACTACTGCTTATCAGGATTATGCAAACTCTTTAAGACGTAATAGAAAATCTGTAAAGATGACTATGAAACAGTCTGCAGTAATTGATTTAATTGTTACTGTAGATCCATCTACTTCTGATTATTCTACAAATAATGTAATTAATGATGTAGAATGTACAAATACTGTAACTAATAAAGGACTAGTCGGTATGAACCAAGCTAGAGCTTATTCTGTAGGTACTCGTACTTATGATGAATCAATGCTTAATGTACTTGGTATGGATACCGCTTTCTCTGGAAGTGTTGGTATTAATAGGCAAGCTACTATTGATGCTAATATTGAAGGAGGTAGAGGATTAGTAAAAACAATAGATGGAGATGCTGATAAATTATCAGTAGCAAAAACTCTTACTATTACTGAAGCTATGACTCCTCTTGGATCTACTCATGATGATCCACAAAGAACTTTAATGACTTATTTGCAGACATCTAAACATATGGTTAGATGTTTAAATAATGATCCAATGCTTGTTACCAATGGTGCTGATGAAGCTATGGCTTATTTAGCATCAAATATATTCTCTTATAAAGCTAAACAAGATGGTGAAGTAATAGAATTAGTACAAGGAGAAGGTCCATCTGCAGAAAACTATATGGTTGTAAGGTATAAAGATGGAACCAATGAATATATTAATCTTAAAGAAGAAATTAAAAAGAATTCAGATGGTGGGTATTTTGTACCTATGAAATTATCTACAGATCTTCAAGTTGGATCTAAATTTAGATCTGGTGAAGTTATTGCTTATGATAAATTCTCATTCTCTAAGTCTCTTGGAGAATCTGGTAATCTTGCTGCTAATTTAGGTACTTTAGCTAAAGTAGCAATTATTAATACAGATGAAGGATTTGAAGATTCTGCAGCAGTAACTGAATCTTTTGCATCTAAATTAGGAACTGAAGTTATTATGTCTATTGAGACTGTAGTAGATAAAGGTTCTAATATCTTTGTTTATAAAAATATTGGTGATAATGTAATGGAAGGTGATACATTATATGCTTATCAGGCTGACTTTGATGAAGAAGCAGCTAATTCATTACTTAAAAACCTCACTATGAATAACTCTCAGTTATCAGAACTTGGTAGAAATCCTGTTAAAACTAAATATACTGGTGTTGTATCTGGTATTGAAGTATATAGAACAGTAGAACTTGATGAACTTTCTGATTCTTTAAGAGCTTTTGTAGAACAATATGAAAGAAAGATTAATAGAACCAAGAGAGTTTATAATAAATATGGTTTAGATTCTGCAACATTACCTGTTACTGGTAAAACTACTAATGTAGGAAAAGCTAAAAATGTATATGATGCAGTAAAGATTATTTATTATATTAAGTTTGTTGATAATGTTTCTGTAGGTGATAAGATTGTATTCTATTCTGCCAATAAAGGTATTATTAAATATATCATTCCTAAAGATGATGAACCTTATACAGAATTTAGACCAAATGAACATATTGATTCATTTATGAGTTTAAGTTCTATTAGTGGTCGTATGACTTGTAGTATACCTCTATTTGCTTCAGTATCTAAACTTATGGTAGAGCTTGATAGATCAATTAAAGATCTAGCAGGAATTCCATATGATGAATCTATTTTATAAAAAATAATAAAGAGAGTAGGTTTATACCTACTCTCTTTTTTAATCTACTTTTTCTTCATTTACTGCTTCAATATGAATATCTTTAGTCATAATTAAAGTCTCATTTTCTACAGTAGAATCTTTATTCTCTTCTACCAATATATTATTATTTTCTTCTTCAATATTTAATTCATCAGTAGGATTTTCAGTATTATTATCTGATTCTGTACCAAAATCTAATCCATTTGGATTAAACGTCTCTAATACTGTCATAATATTAAAATAAAGATCTGGTACAATTCCTATATTAGAAATTTGAGTAGCTAATTCTATAAGATCCAATACTCTTACTTCATCATATTCTCTATCAAGAACAAGTTGATTAGGATTTCTAAGAATAGCAGCTATATAAATACCATTTTCATAAATATTTCTATTAGGACCACCAATATCTAATGTAAAAATAGAAATAGGAATTGCTCTCTTAATTTCTCCATTAGGCTGATTGATAATATCAATATCAGCATTAAACTCTTTCATATAATATCGCTTAGCAGCTTCTTCAATCATTTTATCTGAATCTACTCTAAAAATACCACAACTCCAGAATCCTGGAATAATTGCATTCTCATTAGATTTTGCTACAAGAATTTTTCCAGTAGGTGTCATACAAACTACAGAGCAAAACATAATTTAATCTCCTTATATAAATATATAAATTAGTATTAAAAAGTCAATTAAAAAATAAAAATATATCCAGAGAGTATGATAACTCTCTGGATATAATAAATTATTCTTCTGATGCTATAGAATCATAACTAAATTCAATATATTTTAATACTTTTAGAATATCTTCATTAAATTTGTTATGATCTTTAATATTTTGAATTAATAAAAGTTTGAGATCTTTATAATCTCCTTCTTTTTCATCATACCATTTAGTAGCCCAAAATTCAAATTTATCAATAGTATTAAATTTAATATTAAAATCTCTATTAAGAGATTTAATTCTTGGTTTAACAATATAAAACTTATTATCCTTAGATTCATAATCTATAGTATTATCTAGATGAGTTCTATATCCATAACAGTATAATCTTACTCCATCTGGAAGAGCTATATGAACAAATGAATCATCTAATTCATCAATTATATCAGGATCTGGTTCTTCAAATATATTATTATCATTTAGATAAGATTCTATCATATACTTTGAAAGTATTAATGGGTTCTTATCAAGATAATTACCCAGAATAAAATCCTCATATGCTGTTATAAGATTAGACATATTGTAATCTCTAATAGATTTTACATATTCAAATTCTTCATACTGTTCTTCTCCATTATATCTATTATCTTTAATATATTTCTTCATAAAGATAGTAGACATAATTGACCAAATATATGATGATATTTCAAATATTCTACTGTCATTACATCTTTTATCTGATGTAATATCAACAGCATTCGCAAATAATTCTCTATTAAATTTATCATCAAATACATATTTAGCAAGACCAGTAAGATCAATATTAGCAATTCCTGCATAAGAACAGAGACTAAGATTTAAACCATTATTTATATTATATTTGCTACACTGTCTGAACCATTCTTTTGTTCTTGGTACAGAATAATTAATCTTATCAAAGATTCTTCCTATATAAAACTTATCTTCATTTTCTTCATCATAATAAATTAACATAGAATCTAATAAAATATTTCTATAATTAATATTTATTATAAATGAATCACCCTGAAAGAAATCATTAAAACTTATATCATTAAAAATATTTTTTCTATTATAATATTCTGCTTCTGACATATCAGCATACTCTTTAAATAATTTAGAGATC
>JAEEGL014125156.1_pt1 | contig 20963 bp, 19 predicted proteins | sample 9134231 | NCBI WGS metagenome assembly JAEEGL01 (sample SAMN16246548, study PRJNA631951) | gut metagenome | biome: gut microbiome; feature: rumen; material: fiber-attached | host: Bos | place: Iran: Karaj | collected 2018-10
ATATCTACAATTTCTTTTTTACCTTTTGCATCTATCATTATTGCCAATCTTTGAGTTAATGTTTTTGAATCAACATTCCTAAGACATAAAAAATCACTTACATTATCTGTTGATGAAACATAAACTAATGATTCCCAATCTTTAAAACACCATATAGATTCAAGAAAATTTGCAAAATATGTGGCACTTTCTGTTTCTGTATTGATATTAAGAGTGTATGTTTTGTCATTTATATGCATATTTATTTTTAATATTTTGTGATTATTAGAAACCTCATAATCAACTTTGAAGTTTTCTGTTTTAGGTGGTAAATTTTCCCATCTTTGTTCTTCAGAAAATAAAAAATATTCTCCGGCATCTAAAGCCATAAATATTACGTGTTGATTGAACTGTCTTTTTTCAATTTTTTTAAATTTAATTATATTTTCAATAAATTTAAACATGGCATTCACCTCTTTTTAATAATATCATAAATGAGGGTTATGTCAGAAACGGACACATGAAAAGACATACAAAATTTTTCTTCGAAAAAAAATGTCAAAAGTTGAAACAATTTCCCCCTAAAAATACATCATAATAAAACTTTGATGTTGTCTTGTGGTTGGATAATATATTATCTATATATTGACATTTTTGATAACTTCGGTTAATATATTATCTATGAACAATCAATTTTTAAATCAAAAAACTCCTAATGAAATTGTGAAAAGTTTAGCGGATAAAATCAAAGAACACCGTAAAAAATTAAAAATTTCGCAAGAGGTTTTAGCGCAAAAATCCGGAGTTAGTCTTGGCAGCATTAAAAGATTTGAAACTAAGTATGAAATATCTTTGCAATCATTTATCAAAATTGCTATTGCGCTTGATTTAGATAATGACCTTGAAAATTTATTTACACAAAAAACTTATGCTTCAATTGACGAGGTAATTAATAATGGATAATTATAAATACCTTAAAGTTTTTTATAATGATAAATTAGTCGGGACTTTAGCTAAAACTCCTGATAGGCTTGTTGCGTTTGAATATGATAGTGATTGGCTCGCCACAGGTTTTAGTATTTCGCCGTTATCGCTTCCGCTACAGAAAAAAGTTTATTTGCCAAAATTTGAGTCGTTTGAGGGGCTATTTGGTGTGTTTAACGACAGTTTACCTGACGGTTGGGGACGGTTGCTTGTTGACAGATTGCTATTAAAAAATAAAATTAACCCGAATGAAATTGATAATTTAAATCGTCTTGCAGTTGTGCAAGAAAGCGGTATGGGCGCATTAACATACCAACCTGAACACAAATTTGAAACCCCACAAGAAGAATCTGATTATGATAAACTTGCACAAGAATGTTCAAAAATATTAGAGTCACAAAGTTCTGATAACTTGGATGAACTCTTTAAGTTAGGTGGCTCATCAGGCGGTGCAAGACCAAAGATTTTAACAAAAATAAACGGTGAAGATTGGATAATAAAATTTCCATCATCACAAGATCCGAAAAATATCGGTGAACAAGAGTACAAATATTCACTAGTTGCTAAAAATTGCGGAATAAAAATGAGTGAAACAAAGCTTCTCGATTCCAAAATTTGTTCCGGATATTTTGGAATAAAACGTTTTGACAGAGAAAATGACAGAAAAGTTCATATGGTATCTGTTAGCGGATTATTAGAAACAAGTCATCGTCTGCCAAATCTTGACTATAATATTTTGATGAAATTGACGTTAGAATTAACAAAAAATTACCAAGATATTGAGCAATTGTACAGATTGATGTGCTTTAATGTTTATGCGCACAACAGAGATGATCATTCAAAGAATTTCTCGTTTCTCTACGATGAAGACAAAAAAGAATGGCACCTGTCCCCAGCTTATGATTTGACTTACAGTTCATCATTTAACGGAGAACACGCAACTACAATTAATGGTGAAGGCAAAAATCCAACATTAGAAGATATTTTAGTGGTAGCTAAAAACATCGGGATAAAAGAAAAACAAGCTCGTGACATAGCGTTTGATATTAAGAATAAATGTTTGTCGTTGTTTGATTAAAATTTGTCATTTTGCAAGCACAAACAAAGTTGAATTTGACTTCAAATCAAGTAACCAAGCATGTTTTGGAAGTTCGATTATTAATATTTATAATATAATTAGCAATATATATTGTAATTGTTATTTTAGCGTAAATAATTGAGAAAAAGGAGGTTGATACCATGTGGGAATGGATAAAATATACACTTTTACACATAAGAAGAAATATGAATTTATTTGTATTAATAGCTTTGGTAGGCACAGCCTTTAGTTTATATGTGTTCTGTAATACAAAACTAGAACTTATTGCTTTAATTTTTTCACCGTTATTTACATTAGCAATTCTTCCAATGATTGAAGAATCAAAATCAAAATGGATAACGAAATATGAAACATTCAAATTTTTATATGCAAATAGAAATAATTTAGTTGATTATACCGTTGTACAACATTTAAATTTAATTGACATTGTTTTCCTTAACGATAAAGAAGTGAGAAAAACATGGAAAGAATTAAGACAATTATTAAATGGTAAATCGACCATTGATCAGCAAAATGCAAAATGTGCAGAATTAATGGCAACAATGGCAAGTGCATTGGGTTTAGATAAAGATATGAATTTTAGCGATATAGTTTGGACATATTATCCTAATGGACTTGCGGATATTGATGAAATGGCTAGAAGAAAATCTTCTTTAGAAATTCAATTTTACGAGAAAGCTTGTTCTTACATCGATGAATGTAAAAAAGAAGAAAAGTAATATTTCACAATAAGAATACCAACTCTGCTAATTTAAGGTTCAAAATCGAATTGACTTGCCAAGGTTGTTTCGATTTCGGATGAGGCAGAAACAATTGCTTGTCCTCCATGGACAAAACCACATAATGCTAATGGCCATAATAAGAATATACTTACAACTCCACAAGTTTTAGGCCATGTTTTTTCTTCACCATAATAGTTTTTTGAAATCAATATTTTATGTTTATTTCCTTTTACATCATATGCATAACCATTGGAAACAACTAACTTGCCAGGATTGCCCCAACAATGAGCCTTTTCAATTTCACCTATATGCAGATTGGCTTTATCACCAGCTCTAAAAATTAATGTGTTATTAACAACAACATCTTCCATGATAGTAGCATCAATATTATCTACATTTTTATCTTTAGATGTAACGGTATCTACTGGTGATATATGAATACTTGTATTTGCAGGGACAAATACTTTAGCTGCCATACAACTACTGTTAAGTCCTACAAAACACATTATTAAAAAACTAGCCAAAATCTTTTTCATATTATCAAACTCCTAATTCAAATATTACCAAACTAAATAATATCACATTTTACGTACTAACAGTACGTATATTTTACAAAAGTTTACGTATAGACTGTACGTATATGCATGAATCTTTCTATAATTCTCTGGGTAAAAATATTAAAGCGAGAAGAAAAGAATGCCACTTAACCCAACAAGAATTGGCAGATAAACTAGATTTATCCTTAAATTTTGTTGGCAAAATTGAAGTTGCCTTTTCAAGACCATCCCTTGAGACATTAATCGACATAGCCCAAGCCCTTGATACAACCGTTTCAGATTTATGCAATTTTAAATAATTTTCATGTTTTATTTATCATTTAAATCGTTATTCCGCAGAGTTGCTTTAAACCATTGCAATTTGTAAAATATACTCATGGGAGCTTTCAAAACTGCCTTTTCAAAACTTTTCAAAAAAGTTCGATTCTGGCACGGTTTGAAGAGATTTTTCATGTAAAGGGTTTGAGAATATTCTCAAACTTTTTTGAGTTTCTGGGAAAAAATTCCAAAACTCTCAGATAATCCATTCTCAAAATTACTGATTGGAAATTATTATAAAATAGGACAAGGCAAAGATCACTTAAACGGGAGTAGTGATTTTTGTGCAGACTAATTTTAAGGATGCAACTTTTTAACCATACAGCAATACATCTGAACTTGTGTTTTAACTCCTTCGTTTATGCACTCTTTCATAAGATTTTTTATGTATTCTCTTTTATACTGTCCTTTATGATATTCAAAATAAAACCCATCCATTGTTACTTTTTTTATATCCTCTCCTGCAGGTGAACCGAAATCCCCTTTAAATTTATCGGCACTTTTAATTGCAGTAAATTCTATATTGTTTCTTTGTTCATCTATATTTGCTTTTGATTTTATGATTCCTAATTTCTTATCAGACATATAGAATTTTATATCTTTATATTCATCATTGTAATAAAGATAGTTTTTTGATTTAGATAATGGAGTTTTGCTTTCAATTAGTCCAAGCGGATAGACAAAACCATTCTTTGCAAAGTAATAAAATAAACCATAATTAGAATTGTTATTTTCATTAATTTTATCGGTAATTATTAAAATGCGCTCTTTGGATTTACCTATTTTAACTGTTGTATAGTAGTAATTTTTAGGGAATTCCGCTAATACAACAGAATAATCAAAATAATCTTTTTGTGCGTTATATCCGTCTTTTAATTTATCGTTTGTCTTTATGCTGTTTAACCGGATATAATCAAGCCTTGCATATTTTTCAAAAACTTTTTTCCTTTCCCAAAATTCTTTTTCAGGATAATTTTCCCATTTTTCATCACTATACGAAATAAAATAAGGATTTTTAGGATTTTCATATCCGTCATATTTAAAACTTACCTGCGGGTATAGTTCTGTAGAATTTTCAACCAGATTATAAACATCAACTCCGCTTTCAGCTGCACCTGATGAATACTCTCTGCAAACGAAAGAATTATCACAAACATAATATCTGTTTCTGCTCCCGCCACTTATTACATGTTGAGGTTTTCTATCAACCATTGTGTAAATATCATAAATTACACTCTTCCGGTTTTCTTGTGCGATTTCACCGATTACAAGTTCATCTATACCATCTGCATTAATGTCATAGTATGTAAACCCGACCTTATCTTTTGGAATAATATTATACATATAGCTCATATTTTCATTTTCAAGTTTAGCCGAATCCCATTTTTCAACCAGTGCGGTTTTATGTTTTTCTAAAATACTTTTATATAAATCTTCTCCTCGCATACCTTGATTTTTGAAGTATGTTGCACCATTTATACCTTTGATATTTACCTTATCTCCTAAATCATAAAGAAGTTTAAACGATTCCGGCGGATTTTCATTTTTTACATAATCATACTGAACATCTGTCGGATGTTTCAGGACAATATCATATAAATTTCCTTTTTTATCCGTCAGTTCGCCAAGTTTTCTGCTCCCCGGAAGAACAGCATGGTCAGCGGGGTTTTTATATGCTTTTATTCCAAAAGCAAAACCTCCGAAACCGGCAAATTTCGAATCTTTATGATATATAGAAATTTTCTCTTTTTCTTTTTTTACTTCATATAAATTTTTTAATTCCTCAGGAAGTGTAATAGAAAATAGTTTATTTTTTATAGTTGTATCTTTTTTCAAATCATTATTTGCAGGGATAAATACTGTTTCGCTATTATCTTTATTATCAAACCATATAATTTCATTATTGCTAATCTTAAATTCGCCTGAACCATCTGTATAATCAACTTTATCTTCAAATTTTCCGCTTGAATTATAAAAACGATATATGTGAATCCCTTTTGTATATTTTAAAGTTCCATCATTATCCGATTTACAATTAAATCTATAAATATTTTTTTGAGCAAGATTATCTTCTCTCCATGTAATAAAGATTTGATATTCGTCAGTATTTTGATTAGTATAAATATCCGCAACAACACGTTCTGATATTTTTTCAGCCCATCTGCCTGTTATATTTTCCTTGGCGAGTACTGTATTTATCGCAGAAATACATAATAAAAATATAATTATTGCTAATCTTTTCATATTTTATTCATCAATATCAAAATTGAAATAGGTGTCTTTGTATGGCTCATCTTTCAAAGTAAAATGCCACCATTCTGAATCTATTCCTTTAAATCCCGCTTTTGTCATTGCATCATACAGAATTTTTCTGTTTTTCTTTTGTTCTTTTGTAAGTTTTTTATAATCAGGATGAGATATTTCGCTGAATAAATCAAAAGTTCCGCCCATATCAACAAAAGAGCCGTCTTTTTTAATTATGGTTAAATCAATCGTTGAACCTCTTGAATGTCCTGATTTTGCCATAATATACTGTCCTTCAAGAAGTTCGGATTTCTTAAGTTTTGGATAGAATGTTTTATCTCCGGGGGCATTTGGATTATTAATCCAATCTACAAAATCATCAACAGCCTTTTGAGGTCTGTATGTATCCCATATCAAAAGTCGATATCCCTGTTTTCTTAAATCTTCTGCCGCTATCGATAGTGCCTTTAACGAGTCTTTGGTCATATATGCTATAGGGGTTTTATAGCCGTTAATTCTGTGTCCGGTGAAGTTGTTGTCTGAATAATAACGAATATCATAGGCTGCGTCATATATTACTTCAGAAACTTTTTGAAAATCACTTTTGTCAGTTGAAATTGTCTCAGCAGAAGTAAATTGTATAAACGCTAAAATAAATACAACAGTTAAAATAATTTTTTTCATTTGCTATGCCTCATATCAATATATTAAACAATTATAATTATAGCAAAAAAAATCATCACATAGTTATGGTTCATTTTCAGCCTATGTTAAACTTTGATGTATATTCCGGTTGGATAATATGTTATCCGGACAGTTAAAACTCATTTACCCGTGATGACAATGATGTCCTTCACCGTGGTGATGGCAATGTGCGTGGTCATGGCCTTCCCCTCCGCAAGCGTTTTCACCTGTTTCAAGAGAATTTGCCATATATTTTTCTAATACTTCTCTGATTGGTAATTCAGGACAGCCTGCAACAACTTCAACTCCGTTTTGTGCAAACATCATCATCGGACGTCCGCCCATTCCGCCTACTAAAACTTTGCTTACACCTTGTTCGGATATCCAAGCAGCACTCTGACAAGAAATCCCTTCTTCGGGGATTCTTTCTTCAATGCTTAAAATTTCCTGCGTTTCAGGGTTAATTTCGGCAAAAGTAAACGAATCACAATGCCCGAAATGTCCGCATAATTTTCCCTCACTTGTCGGAATACAAATTTTCATAACCATATCTCCTTTTAATTTTTCTATGTTACTTTGTAATAAAATAGCACTTTCTAATGCTTCAGTGTCAGTGAGATTATGCCTTTTGGCATAATCTCTTAAAATATTTAAAATGTTTTCGTTTATACGTCTATTAAACGGCACTTTTTTAAGACAGGTTTTCTTTCTTCCTGCCTGTTCTCGTTTTCCTCCCCAATTTGATTTTTGACAACATTTCATAATAAAAAACTAACATGCGTGTTTGATTATGTCAATACAAAATCAAGAGAGTTTATTCATGTTATCATTAATTAGAGCATGGGGAATTAAAAATTAAAATGAGATGGTAATATGACTAAATACACAAAAGCATACAGTATAATACTTGATAATATGGATTTATTTGAATATCGGATAAGACCTATATCCGCAATAATGTATCTGCAAGATGCTTTTGCAAGATATACGGCAACTAAACGAATGGCAGCATACGATTTGTTTGCAACGAATCAGTATTGGATTGTTTCAGAGTTTAATATTGATTTTGTCGAAGATTTACCATTTTGGTCTGAAGAAATTGAAATCAATATATGGATTTCAGAAATTACTAAATTGAAAATTTATACTGATTATGAATTAAAATATAAAAACAAAACTTTTGCGAAAGGTAATTCACTTTGGTTTATTCTTGACAAAGAAACAAAAAGACCTGCAAAAACAGATGTTGTTGCTGAACGATTTGAAATTTGTAATGAACTTACTATGGGTGAGCATAAGAAATTTTCACTTCCCGAATCAACAGAAGTTTATACAAAAATTGAACATACTAACAATTTATCCGATACAGATTTTAATAAACATGTTAATAACAAAAGTTATATTAACCTTGCTGAGATGACTGCACCAGATGAATTTAAAAAGACTCACAGGTTAAAGAATATAAATATAAGATTCAATAAAGAAACTTTTTTAGGTGATACATTAACCTGCACGACTAATCGCACCAAAAGCAAAAACACTTTTACTCATATAATTGAAAAAAACGGAATTTCAGTTTGTGATATTTCAACTACCTGGGAAGAAAAAACAAATAAAGATAATATCGTTGATTATAATTTAGATGTTAAAAGGGAAATATAAGATGAAAAAAGTTATTATTTTAAATGCAAGTCCAAGGAAGAATTTTAATACGGCACAAATGTTAAAAGAGGCACAAAAGGGGGCTGAATCTGTCGGTGCAGAGGTTGAATACTTTAATTTATATGATTATAACTTTTTAGGTTGCAGAAGTTGTTTTGCCTGTCAAAGAAAAGGAAGTACGACAGAAGGAATTTGTGCAATAAAAGATGATATAAGACCGATACTTGAAAAATGCATAAATGCAGATGCTATAATAATCGGAAGTCCTGTTTATTTTTCTTATCCTACGGGAGTATTTAGGAGTTTTACTGAAAGATTATTATTTGCAAACCATACATACATGGTTGATAAAGAGAACGGTGGTTTAAAAAGAAGATTGGATAGAACAATCCCTACAGGCATAATTTATACAATGAATTGTCCTGAAGAACTTGCGAATCAAATAAATTATCCTATTACTTTAGGAGAAAGTATAAATAACTACAAGCATATTATGGGTTATGCAGAGGGCTTATATTCATACGATACAACTCAATTTGCAGACTTTTCAAAATATAACTGTGATTTGTTTGATGAAAAATTAAAAGAAAAGGTACATGAAGAACAATTTCCGAAAGACCTTGCAAATGCTTTTGATTTAGGTAAAAGATTAACTGAAAAAATTATATAGAAATTCTTCATGCACATTTTTTAAAACCTTACAATTTATAGAAGGATTTCATAGGAGTGTTATAATGAACATTAATAAATTTTACCTTACCGGCCTTTTCTTAAAAGTTCTGCATAATCTTTGAATCCGGCTATTTGTTGTGTTTTACCAAAGTTTGATGAATACAATCTGCGGTTGGTTGAAATGAAATCAAATTTTTTATTCTTATTTATGTTTTTTAGATATCATGTCTATAATACAATATGAAAAAATAATAAATACAAAATTGAGTAATTTACATGAAACTTAGCAAAACTAAAGCACAAAACTCGTTTAAATACAGCTGGTTATTATCAAGAATCTGGCCATATATAAAGCCTGTCCTTCCGCGTATAATAATAGCTTTTTTAATAGCAATTCCATTAGGGTTGCTCGATGGTGTTACCGCATTTTTTATAAAGCCATATATGGATTATGTTGTCGGAAAACAAGATTGGTCATTTAATTTATTAAATAATTCTTATACCTTAAATTGGGAGCTTTTTGCACTTTTAATTCCTGTTGGTGTTATAGTATTTGCAGCAATTCAAGGTGTTTTAAGGTATTTAAACAGTTATCTTTCATCTTGGTACAGTTCAAAAATCACAAATTCCATAAAAATTGATTTATTTGACAGATTAATAAATATGGATACAAAATTTTTTGATGAAAATTCTTCAGGCATAATAATGTCAAGATATATAGGCGACCCTAAAACTGCTTCAAACGGAATTGTAGAGAGTATTAAAACCATAACAACAAGTTTTTGCAGTTCATTTGGTTTAATTTGCGTTATGATATACAGCGCATGGAAATTGGCATTAGTCAGTATTGTAATTCTTTGTGTTGCTTTTATTCCCGTATTATTAATTAGAAATTTAATAAAAGAAACATCAAATCAAGGCATGGTTATAGACGGTCAGATAAAAACATATATGAACGAAACCTATTCCGGAAACAGAACCATGACTTCATATCAATTACAAGGCAGAATGAAAAAGTTATATAACAATCAAATTAAAGAATCTTTTAATCTTTCAATGCATTTAATTAAACGTTCTGCTTGGATGTCACCAATGATGTATCTTATTGCTTCTTTTGGAATAGGTATTGCACTTGCATATGGTACAAAATTAATAACAAGCGGACAAATAACGGCAGGTTCTTTTGCATCTTTTGTTACGGCTTTGCTATTATTATATAAGCCAATTAAATCACTTGGTAATACTCTGACCAGTATACAGAAAATTTTTGTTGCATTGAGCAGAATTTTTGAATTGTTTGATTTAGTCCCTGAAATTACAGATAAAGAAAATGCAATAGAATTTAAAGGATTTAATAATTCTATTAAAATTAATAACCTTACTTTTTGTTATAATCCGCAAAAAACAGTATTAAATAATATAAACTTAGAAATTCCAAAGGGCGAAACACTGGCTATCGTTGGCAATTCCGGCGGAGGGAAATCAACACTGGTTAGTTTAATATCAAGATTTTATGATGTTACAAACGGTTCTATTACAATAGACGACATTGATATAAGAGATTATACTCTGAAAAGCTTAAGAAAAAATATTGCCGTAATTTTCCAAGACAATTTTTTGTATTCAGGCACAATTCGCGAAAATATTATGATGGGAAATTACAATGCAACACAAGAACAGCTTGATGATGTAATTAAAAAAGCACATTTGGAAGAATTGATTAATGAATTAGAATACGGAATTGATTCTGTTGTCGGGGAACGAGGAATGACATTATCCGGAGGTCAAAGACAGCGTGTTGCAATTGCAAGAGCATTATTAAAGGATGCTCCGATAGTAATTTTGGATGAAGCAACGTCTGCGCTTGATAATGAATCTGAAGCCATTGTTCAAAAGGCAATGGATAACTTAATGAAAAGCAGAACGGTTTTTATCATTGCTCACAGACTATCTACAATTAAAAATGCAGATAGAATTGCAGTATTACAAGAGGGTAAACTGGTTGAACTTGATACGCATGAAAATCTTATGAAAATTGAAAACGGATATTATAGGCACCTTTATGAAATACAATTTAAAAATCAAAAAACGACTGTAAACATATAAAAAATAATTGTTTTCATATTAAGATAAAGTTTATTATTGCAAAAATAAATTACATAATTTATGTTACAATGTATTTGTAATTTAAAACGGGAGAAAGAAAATGAAAGAAAATCTTTATGCAGGAACTCAAACGGAGAAAAACCTGAAAGCAGCATTTGCAGGCGAATCTGAAGCAAGAAATAAATATACATATTTTGCATCAAGAGCAAAAAAGGATGGCTATGAACAAATTGCCGCTTTATTCTTAAAAACTGCTGAAAATGAAAAAGAACACGCAAAACTGTGGTTTAAAGAATTAAACGGTATAGGTGATACTGCGGAAAATCTTAAAGCAGCAGCCGATGGTGAAAACTTTGAATGGACTGATATGTATGAAGGATTTGCCAAAACTGCGGAAGAAGAAGGATTCCCTGAATTAGCAAGAAAATTCAGAGGAGTTGCGGCTATTGAAAAGCACCACGAGGAAAGATACAGAGCATTATTGAAAAATATTGAAACAAAACAAGTATTTGAAAAAAGCGAAATTAAAGTATGGGAATGCAGAAACTGCGGGCATATTGTTGTTGGCAACAAATCACCTGAAATCTGCCCTGTTTGTGCTCATCCTCAAAGTTATTTTGAAATAAACGAACAAAATTACTAGTGCTTTGTATAAGAAGATTTTATGATTGCAATGAGAACTAACAATTAGCAAAAAACAATATCTGCGAATTAACAACATTCTTATTGTTAAAAACTAATGTTGCACAAATAATCTTAAAATATTGTTACAAAACCTAAACAATTTTGATTGTTTTTTAAATAGCCGGTCCTTTTTATATAAATAGAATCCGTGTTTTGCAAGCGTTTTAAAAAAGCGTTTTGACGTATATTTATTACAATGCATACCCATTGTATTTGGATTTATATCACTAGGGGAAGGTTTAATATAAACCCTGTTCTTATAATAATCCTCATCTACCGAATAAAAAGGTGTATGCACGCAAAATAAAGTATCTTTTTTAACCAATTTATCAAATATATTTAAAATTTTTGTAACTTCTTCATTCGGAATATGCTCAATTACATCTAGCATAATAATACAATTTATATTACGTCGTTTAATCTGTTTAAAATTATTAATCATATGTTGTAGAGCATCATCGCAATGTATTTCGTAATTTTCATTTTTTATATCCTGCATGACATATTGTTTTGCAATTTCCACTGATGCTGGTGAAAAATCAATACCATAGTATGAATTGGCTCCTTTTTTATAAAAATATTTTATAGATTCTCCCCTTCCAAATCCAATTTCTAAAACATTTTTATTAGCAACATCGTCAATTAAATCTAAGGAATTTTTTATATCAAAATATATTTCACCTTTCAGGAATTCTTGCCCGCCCAATGCCCCATAATCCAGTGCATTTCCATTCTCATCAATATTTAAAAAATATTCTTTTGTATATTTTTCTTTTAAAAATCCCATTATTCAGTCTCCCATTTTTCATAATTTAAAAGTTTTATTTCAAAGAAATTCACGAATCGATCTTTTAAGAATATTATCCTTTGTTTCTCGTAATTTTTATCAGACGAAATATTAAAATATTTTAAAATCATAACGCAAAATTTAGCTTTTTGCATCATTTATATCTCACAAAAGCATTATTTATGATAAAATCATATTAAAATCAAAAACGGTTCCTCGTATAAGGATGAAACATATACAATGACTGATTCTACAAAAGCACATAATGAAACTATCAAACGATATCGCTTTATTGTTGTTGGCAAACAATCTTATAAAGTAAGAGAGCACTGGTTTTGGGACGAGTTTTCAAAAACATCTTGGGAACCGCAAACATATAATATATTTCATAACTATATTAATGCTCAAACAACATATATTGACATTGGTGCTTGGATTGGAAGTACACTTATTTATGCATCTCAACAAAATCCAAAAGAAATGTATGCCCTAGAGGCAAATCCGTTATCATTTGAACTTTTACAAGAAAATTGTAGTTTAAATAAATCCCTAGAAAAAACAAAACTTTCTCATTTATGCATTACCGATAAAAGCGACGAAATTACCGGTTTTGGCGGTTCAAATAATACAAAAAATACCTCCTCTGCATCTAGTATTAACGGGGATTGTTGGAAAGTACTGACAAAAACACTAACTGCATATTTAGCAGAAAACAAGCTGCTGGATTGTAAGAATTTGTTTATTAAAATTGATATAGAAGGTGCCGAAGAGTTAATTCTAAAAGATTTAGAAAGTTTAAAAAACAAAGAAAATATAACAATTTGTATTTCACTCCATCCGCCATTCATGAAAGATAAACTTGAATTTTGCAAATCATTTTTAGGCTTTTGCTACCAATTTAAGAAAGTTTTAAACAGTGATCTTGAAGCTCTGCCGATTGAGCAATTAAAAGAAATGATTACAACTGATGAAAAATATACATCTTGGGGAACTTCTTATGGAAATTTTTTTGAAATAGTTCTTACAAATAAAGAAATCACCAATAATAAAAATATATCATTTTTATTATTTGAAAGAAATGAGGCAACAAGATGCTTGTAGTTCATATATCATGCACACCTCTTGCAGGTGCACCTATTAGAATTGTGAATGCATTAAATAAATATACCGATTATAATGCCAGATTAATAGATTTAAATCCGAATCAATATGGGAAACGAACCTATTTAGAAGATTTGATATGGGGAAATAACCGAGAAGAATGTTTACAGTTAATATCCGAAGCAAGTATTATACATTTTCACCATTTTTTTAATATAGAGTCTGCTAATAACCCTTTTAGAGTTAATTTTAAAGAAATTGCTCCAAAAACCAGCAAATTTGTGCGTCAATTTCACTCAAATGCAAATTTTATTGCAAAAAATTCTGCTGCAACTCTTGATGTAATAAGAAAAGATCGGTATCCAAAACTTGTTATTCCGCATCCGGCAGACAGATCATTTATGAGTGCGTATCTTGTCCCAAATATTATACCAATAAACGATGATTTATTGTTACCCAAAGATACAAATAATAATATACCAAAAGTATTCTTTTCCGCTACATCATCAGCATCAATGTGGTCAACAAGGTGGGAAACAAAAGGTTTGCCGGAAATTAAAGATAAATTTAAGACACTTGCCGAAAATAATACTTTTGAATTCAATATAATCGAAAATAAACCCTATGAAGAATGTATAAAACTAAAACAAAACAGCGATATTGTAATTGGGGATATTGCATCCGGCTGCTATCATTTAACCGATTTGGAATCGTTATCACAAGGGAAACCGACATTTACATATTTAGATTCAAGAACCCAATTAACCTTACAGAATTTGCTTCAATGTGATGAGTTGCCATTTATTAATACAAGATTGGAAGAAGTAGATTTACCATTTATTAAAATATTAAATGATAGAACATTGAGAAATGATTTAGGAAAATATTCAAGAAAATGGATTGAAAAATATTATGATGAAAAAGTTTTAATTAAACATTACACAGAAGCATATGAAAAAATCTTAAATGATGAAAAACTTATTCGTAAAAATTTTGTTGATGAATATATTAATGTTAAAAAATTTTTAAATGTTGATTTATATGATATGCAATGGAAACAAAGAAAAAATTTATACTATAACAACGTATTAAAATAACATTTAAATATTTAATTAGCCAATCAATTGAAACATTCAAAGCACTTTCACTAAATATTAAGGACAAGCATTGCTCTTTACTGAATTAATATTATCAAAATCTCAAACAACCCATATTCGCGAAAAATAATATTACTTTCAAGCTGCACTAAATTAAACCATGCTTTCTCAATAGTGCTTCCATATATGTAATAACATTTTTTCTTATTATTTTTACATCATCATGGTGAAATGTTCTTTGATTCATCAATGTTAATGAAAAGTTCGGCATCAGTCTCGGAGCATTTATCAAAGTAATTATCGACACAAGAGTTAATATAACTTCTTTATCATTCTCTCTTTTGTCAAACAATGCAGCCAGTAATTTTTTACCATATTTGAATAACGGCAAATTCCCAAAAATTTCTTTTTCTTTTTGTCCGTGCAACAAAATTGTTAACAGTTCGCTTGACAAATCGCTGTAAAAAAAATCAATTGCTTTATCTACTGTTCTGTACATCAATTGTATCTGTTCTTCTTTTGATAAATCTTCAGGATTTATTGCAAAATCAAGTGCCGATTTAGCATAGTTTGTTTGTTTTTCAATCGTGTTGTTTACTATTTGATTAAAAAGCTCCTGCTTCCCACCCCAAAAATAAGAAATCATTGCAACATTAACACCCGATATTTTTGCAATTTCTCTTACACTCGTTCCTGCATACCCTTTTTGTGAAAAAAGTTTCATCGCAACTTTTAGGATTTTTTCTTTTGAATTACTATTTTTATCTTTCATTATTAAATTATTAAACAAATGTTTAATAATTTCAAGCCAATTGTAAATTTAATTTTAGACATATTGACATAAATAAATGTTTAAATTACAGTTACACTCGTAAAACTAATTATAATTTTTTATGGAGTGAGAGATATGAAAAAGTTTTTAAGCAGTATATTATTATTACTGATTTTTTACATGTATTCCGGTTTAACGGTAATGGCTGCAAATCCCAATCCGAACATGCCCAGACCTAAACAGCCGAATTTGCAAGCTGCACCAAATGCCAAAACAATAGAATTGGCATTTGTATTTGACGGACCGTCGGATAAAAATGCGGAAGTTTTGGGCACATTCCAAAAAGTTATTACAATGTCACTTTTGCCGGATTTTAAAGCATCATTTCCCAACGACTTAGTATTCACCGGAGATTGGACCGAAAAAGGTGCAAAAGAAGTTTCAGATAAAGCTTTGGCTTCCAGAGCAAGAATGATTATTTCGCTGGGTTTTATGTCCAGTGACTACTATGCAGATAAACCAAACAAGCAGAAATATGTTGTTACAATTGACCAGTATGGTTTGAGAGATTTCGGAGATAAATTCTTTAATCCGGTTCAACAGTCGGTAAACGATTTTGTTACATTTCAGGCATTAGTTCCCGGGAGCAAGAAAACCGCTATATTAATGAATGAAAATTATTACAACATGCATCAGGATTGGAATGCGATAATCAAAAAAAGACTTTCCGATAAAGGTTGTAACATGGATTTTGCAGTTGTTCCGATTAATTCTGATGTAAAAAGTTCTTTATCAAAGATGCCCAGTGATGTTGATTCGGTCTTTGTAACACCGTTATTCAACTTAACACAGGCACAACGAAAAGAAGTTTACCAATACATTAACAGTAAGAAATTACCGTCCTACTCGACAGTCGGCAAAGAAGATGTTGCGTTGGGAGCGATGTTAGGTGCATCAACATTCAATGTTGACAAAAAACTCGCAGAAGCTACATCATTCAACATTCATGGTGTTCTTCACGGAATGGCGGTTAAAGAAGAAAAGATACCTTTCTATGATGACAAAGTATTATTTTATAACTCTGATGCAGGTGAAACTGTAGGATACACACCTCCTTTAAGATTGTTAAATAATTGTATGGTTATATCGAACAAAGAATTGCCGAAGTATACACTTGGTACATTGCTTGATGCATTGGACGAAGGCAACCTTGATATGAAACGTAAGAATTTTCTTGTAGATGCTGCAAGACGTTCGGTCGCAAGCGCTTATCTGAGGTATTTACCTACTTTGAGGGTAGATTTGGGATATCAGACGTATAACAAAGGTTATGCATATTCTTATGCTAATATTCCCGACAGAGCGGGATTGTTTACGGTAGGTATAGATCAGGTAATTTATTCACCTGATTTGGTAACAAATATTATAGTAAAACATAAAAAACTGAAATTTGATAAGGCTGAAAATGCTTTAACTAAAGCCAGCACAGAGCTTAATACCGCATTTTTGTACGTAGACGCATTGATGCTTGAAAATGCTATTAAGGTTCAGACAGAAGAATTGCAGGAGACAAGAGAAAATCTTGCAATGGCCAGAGTCCGCCAAAAAACAGGGAAATGCGGCAATGAAGAAATTATGCGTTGGGCCGGGCAAGTGAGCGAAGAAGAAAAGAAACTTCTCGGGATGCAAGCTGAACTTAAAAATATTAAAGTTCACGTTAATAAGCTGTTAAATAAAGATCAAAAACAAGACTTTACATTCGCACCTTTGACCGCAAGCGATCCTTCATTCTTCTCTTCTGATGTTCATATTATTGACCACGTAAGAGACCCGCAAAAACTGGGCAAATTTACGGATATGCTTGTCGAAGAAGCTAAATATATGTCTCCTGAAACGGTTAAACTTAAAGCCGCAATTGCGATGAAAAAAGCTGAAATGGCAAATTATGGGCAAAAATTCTTCTTGCCTAATGCTAAATTAACACTTGAACATTCTACCCAATTCGCCAGACATTTGCCTTATGAAGAATCCGGACACAGACAACTGCAAGCGGCTACTGCTGCTGCACAAAGTGCCGGTGCGCAAGCTCAGGGTGTCAGTACTGCCATTCAGCAAGGCGGTATGGCTGCATTACAAGACCCGGCTACTCTCGGAAATATTTTAGCTGCCGGTGCTCAAGGGTTTAATGACGGATGGACCAATTCTCCGTGGCTCGGTCTGGACAAAAACTCTACGAGATTTATGATAGCAGCACAATGGAAACCTATTGAGGGCGGACATAAGATTGCTGAAATTGCAAGATGCAAAGCTGAATTAAATGAACTTAATACATATTTGGAAGAAGTTAATACAACTCTTGAAATGACAGTGAGAGAAGTTGTTAATAGGGCAATCGCAAAATACTTTATGATTGAGAAATCATATAAATCATTATTTGCAGAAGCTGAAAACTATCAAATGGTTAAAGCCAGATATTTGGTAGGTAACGCTCCGATTAATCAATTAGTTGATGCTCAAAATCTGTATTTCCAATCCAAAATGGATGCTCTAAATTCTCAATATGAATTTTTCAAAGAACTACTATGGGTACAAAGAGCATTATTATCTGTCAACTGGGCAAAAGCTAATAAGGAAGCAAAAGAATGGATGCTTAATATACCGAATGTACTTCCTGAAGAAGAGGACTTTGTATTGTCATTATAATAAAGAAGCATCATATATAAAAAGCTCCCATTAGGGAGCTTTTTTGTTTATAAATATATTGTTTATGTTTAGTTTCCGGGCCATAAATGTCTCAGACCAACAGATACCAAACAACCTATTATACAGAAGATTAATGACCTATTATTAAAATAACTCAAACCATTCTCAGACATATCATGAAGCATTGTTCTCATATCCGTAGTATCACTTTCTATTACGCTTTCATCAATTGTTCCTGCGGAATATTGTGATATATGATTTTGAAATTCCGTAAATTTATTTTGGAAATTGACAAACTCTGCTTTCCAAGGAGCGTTTTCAATATTATCCGCATATTGAGTAAAAGCAACAAATGACAATTGAGCATTGGTTTTAGCTAATGCGATACTTTGCGGATCGTTCGGATTATCATAGTGATCTACCAGAGCTGCTTCCAACCAGCGAACCTCTCTGCTGAGTTTAGCTTCCAAAAATGCCGACCGCATTTCGTCATCTGCAATTCCCGTTGTAAAATACATACGGGAATATGTAGTATACACGGTATAATCCGCATTATACTTTTCATAAAAATTATCACCTTCTACATATGGACGTCCCGGCCTTTCATCCATATGCCAGCATTGATACTGAAATAATTGCTCCGTATTCATATTGTGTATTACTGTAAATCTTCTCAATCGCCATATATCAGCATTTTGACCATTACCTTCAAGAATTTCAATTATTTCAGTGAGTTTATCAACTTTTACAACATCAGACCAATTTTCTGAATTTTGGCTCCACTCATCAATAAGGGTTTCAACCTGAGTTCTGTCGTCCCCATCCGCTGACACCGGACAAGCATCCTCAGAAGCTGTATTTTGTTGAACAGTTGATGCTGCATTTACGTTTTTGTTAAGTTCAGCTTTTATGTAATTTGACAAAAGGTCTTCTGACTTTGCAACTACCGCTTTGGCATCGGGCTTAATCATAGATTGTGGTTTATCATTTTCCTTGGCTTCATTTTCCTCTTTTGCAGCCCTGCTATCTTTTGTAATTTTGTCCGCATTAACCGTATAAGGTTTCAAGTTAAATTTTATAGGTTCCATAAAGTCTTCTCCTTTTCCGTCAGATTAAATACTTTTCTTAATATCTATAACGGCTAATTTTGAAAAAACTTTAGAATTATTTATAAAATTGATACAAATCTTAATATTTGTATTAACCAAAAAAGAGGGTAATTAATAATTACCCTCTTTTTTTTGTTATATCTAACTTTATCTATTACACCATGCTCATCGGTTTAGGTCCGGCATTAACGATTTCTGAAGGCATATTCGGATATTTACTTGTAAAGTTATCAGCAAACATCTGAGCCAACTTGTTAGCAGCTTCGTCATAAGCATTTTTATCTTCCCACATTCCTCTTGCGTCAAGCATTTCATCAGGAACATTAGGACAATGTAACGGATAATCTACATTGAATACATCATGATGTCTGAATTCAATATTATCAAATGAGCCGTTCAATGCTGCAGTTACCATTGCACGAGTGTATGATAATTTCATTCTCTTAGCACCCATAGATGCACTTCCGCCTGCCCAGCCTGTATTTACAAGATAAACCTTTGTGCCGTATTGGTCAAGTTTGTCGCCTAACATCTTAGCATAAACTGATGCATCCATAGGCATAAATGGTTCGCCAAATAATGTTGAGAATGTAGGAACGGGTTCTGTAATGCCTCTTTCTGTTCCTGCTAATTTTGAAGTAAATCCTGTTACAAAGTGGTACATTGCTGCATTTTTATCCAATCTTGAAATAGGTGGAAGAACGCCGAATGCATCAGCAGTTAAGAATACAACAACTTTCGGAATTCCGCCCATTGAAGGAATTGCTGCATTATTAATATAGTTTACAGGATAACCTACACGAGTGTTTTCTGTTAAAGAACCGTCAGCAAAGTCTAATTCTCTTGTTTCGGGATTCATAATAACATTTTCTACCAATGAACCGAATTTGATTGCATGATAAATATCAGGTTCATTTTCTTCCGTTAAATTAATACATTTTGCATAGCATCCGCCTTCAAAATTGAATACACCGTCAGGTGACCAACCATGTTCGTCATCACCGATTAATTTTCTGTTCGGGTCTGCAGAAAGAGTTGTTTTACCTGTTCCTGAAAGACCGAAGAAAACTGCTGTTTCATGGGTTTCAGGGTCCATATTAGCAGAACAATGCATAGGAAGTACATTCATTTTTGTCATAATGTAATTCATAGTTGCGAATACTGATTTCTTAATTTCGCCTGAATATTGAGAACCTGCTATGATGATTGTATGTGCTTCATAGTCAATAGCTATGCATGCTTCAGAATTTGTTCCGTCAATCTCAGGATTGCATTTGAATCCTGGAGCGCAAATGATTGTGTAATCAGCTTCTCCATATGAAGCTAATTCCTCCGCTGTAGGACGAATTAACAATTGGTGAATAAACATATTTTGACTTGCAAGTTCATTAATAACTCTGAATTTTTGAGTATATTTTTTATCTGCACCTGCAAAACCGTCAAAGATAAATATTTCTTTGCCATTTAAATAGTCAATCATTTTAGATTTAATTGAATTAAAAGCTTCTCTTGAAATCGGTCTGTTAACTTTTCCCCAAGCAATGTCATCGTGGATACTAGGAGTATCAACAATAAATTTATCTTTAGGTGAACGACCAGTATATTTTCCTGTTGTAACAACAAGAGCTCCAGTTTCAGATAAAGAGCCTTCTCCACGTCTTAAAGCAGCCTCAGTCAACTGGG
>JAEEGL012852301.1_pt1 | contig 20961 bp, 16 predicted proteins | sample 9134231 | NCBI WGS metagenome assembly JAEEGL01 (sample SAMN16246548, study PRJNA631951) | gut metagenome | biome: gut microbiome; feature: rumen; material: fiber-attached | host: Bos | place: Iran: Karaj | collected 2018-10
AAAGCATAGCGAAACCAGTATGACGGCAAGCCATCAAGCCCTGGAGGTCACCGATGATATACAGACAGTGAGAAACCAGAGTAAGGGCAGAAACGTCGAATACGCAAGGAATCAGCTCACCGGCAATCTTGTACATGTTAGGAATCATCAGGAGCAGACCCTGAGAAGCGGTGAATGTAGTGGTGAGAGCACCAGCCTGCAGTGAACCGTGAACGGCACCGGCAGCACCAGCCTCTGACTGCATTTCCTGAACACTGACGGTCTGACCCCACAGGTTCTTACGACCACGGGCAGCCCACTCGTCAACATGCTCCGCCATAGACGAAGACGGGGTGATGGGGTAGATAGCAGCTACCTCCGAGAACATATAGCTCACGTGAGCCGCAGCCTCGTTACCATCACAGGTGATAAATTTCTTTTCTTTAGCCATTTGTTTAGAATAGATAAAATAATTAAACCATTATTACTATTTATTTTTACATTTTTACATTTCAATACAGGAATCCCAGCAGCCATAGCGGAATCTGGTTGTCCTTGCCTATCTCCGTATTGTATCGGGCGTAGATGGTGTCAGGCGCATACCGTATCTTACCATGAACATCCGCATCGCAGACGCGGAACTTCAGCTTCCCGTCCACCAGGTAGTAAAGCTCACGTCCCGTCTGGTTCACCTTGTGGTCCTTCCATAGCGAGTTGACGAAGAAGGTCTCCATAGCCGTCTGCTTCTCCACGTGGATGGGGTAGATGGCGTAGAGCAGGTTCGAGTTGTGGAGCATCACCTTCGATGGTTTCTTCGGGAAGTCCTCGCCCACGGGGTAGATGATGTTCAGCAGGCGGGCATCGGCCAGATACTTGATGTAGTTCATGACCGTAGCGCGGCTCGTCTCGATGTCCTGTGCCAGCTTGCTCACGTTGGGAGCCTTGGGCCCTTCCTCGGCCAGCTTGTAGAACAGCTTCTTGATTTTCGGCAGGTATTTCAGCTCTATCTGTTTGATGAGCAGGATGTCCACCTCCGTCATCATGTTCATCGTCTTCAGCAGGTTCTCCGAGTAGTTGCGATGCTCCTGGAAGAAGGGATAGAATCCGTGGTGGATATAGTCCTGGAAATAGCGGTTGGGCGACACCTTCGGCAGAATCTGCTTGATGATGCGTTCGTGGTTCTGAAGTATCTCGTCAAGCGTGTAGGGGCGGAAGTCGTTGCCCGTCAACAGGTTCAGGAACTCGCGGAACGAGAAACCGCGAAGGTTGTAGCTCTGGACGATGCCATTCAGCTCAGGATTCTCGTCCTTCAGGCGCATGACACTCGAGCCCGTGAACACAATCTTCAGCCCAGGGTACAGGTCGTAGCACTTGCGCAACTCCTGCGACCAGTCGTCCTGCTTGAACACCTGGTCAATCAGCAGCACGCGGCCACCATGATGATAGAAGTCGCCCGCAAAGTCGGCAATACCGCGCCCCTGGAAATAGAAGTTATTCATGTTGATGTAAAGACATTGGCGGTCGTTCACATCAAACTTCTCTTTAGCGTATTGCAACAGGAAGGTGGTCTTTCCGACACCACGCGTGCCCTTAATGCCGATTAGACGGTCGCTCCAATCTATCTCGTCCATCAGGCTGCGACGGACGGGAGCGGTAGTATGCTCGACCAAATAACGGTGTGTTCTGAAGAAAGCTTCCATTCCCTATTGACTTGTCTTTGAAAACAGCTGCAAAGGTACGAAGAATTCCTCAAATTGCAAAGCCGAGATTGCAAAATCTTACAATCTCGGCTTATTTGTCCGTTATCTAAATAAGAATCAACGGAGAAGTATGGGTATCAGGGGCATTAAGAGAACGCTACCGTCAAGCCAGCCATCACGATACTAACCATCGACATCAGCTTGATGAGAATGTTCAGCGACGGACCGCTGGTGTCCTTGAACGGATCGCCCACGGTATCGCCAACGATGCAGGCCTTATGGGCAAACGACCCCTTGCCACCAAAGGCTCCTTCCTCGATGTTCTTCTTCGCGTTGTCCCACGCTCCACCAGCATTGGCCATGAAGACAGCCAGCGTGAAGCCGCCGGCCAGACCGCCCACGAGCAAGCCCATAACGCCAGCCACGCCGAGGATGATGCCCACAAGGATGGGGATGAGAATAGCCAGAATCGAGGGGATAATCATCTCGTGCTGAGCAGCACGCGTAGAAATCTCCACGCAACGGCCATAGTCCGGCGTGCCCGTACCCTCAAGGATGCCGGCAATCTCGCGGAACTGGCGGCGCACCTCCTGAACCATCTTCTCGGCAGCACGGCCTACAGCCTCCATCGTCATGCCGCAGAACAGGAAGGCGGCCATCGCACCAATGAACGCGCCGACAATCACGCGCGGGTTCATCAGGTTAATCTGGAAATAGTTCATGAAGTCGGGGATGGTTGCATCAGTAGCGTTGATGACGTTGCCAGCAACATTCGTCAGCGTCTCGCCGGCACGGCTCATCGCAATCTTGATCTCCTCAATATATGAAGCCAGCAGGGCCAGAGCTGTCAAGGCAGCAGAACCGATGGCAAAGCCCTTACCCGTAGCGGCGGTGGTGTTGCCAAGGGCGTCGAGAGCATCGGTACGGTGTCGCACCTCCTCGCCCAGCTGCGACATTTCGGCGTTACCGCCGGCGTTGTCGGCAATAGGACCATAGGCGTCGGTAGCTAGCGTGATACCCAGCGTCGAGAGCATACCCACGGCGGCGATACCAATACCGTAGAGACCATTGGCCAGCGAGTTGGACGACAACGACAGGTCGAAGCCATTGGCGCAGAGATAGCTCAGCATGATGGCCACGCCGATGGTGATGACGGGGATGCAGGTCGAGATCATGCCCGTGCCGATACCTTTAATAATTACCGTAGCGGCACCAGTCTGGCCAGCCTCCGAAATACGTTGTGTCGGCTTATAAGAGTGCGATGTGTAGTACTCCGTAGCCTGGCCGATAATCACGCCGGCAGCTAGACCGCTGATGACCGAGAACGAGAGGCCAAGCCAGTTATCGATGCCCATGAAATAGAGAATGCCAAAGGTGGCCACGGCTATGAGCAGGGCACTCACGTTCGTGCCGATGGAGAGCGAGCGCAGTAGGTCCTTCATCGTGGCGCCCTCCTTCGTGCGGACAAGGAAGATGCCAAACAGCGAGAGGAACACGCCAACGGCAGCTATCAGCATCGGCGCGATGACGGCCTTCAGCTGAATCTCCAGACCGGCAGCACCAAAGGCGGCAGCACCAAGGGCGGCCGTCGACAGCACGGAGCCGCAGTAGCTCTCATAGAGGTCGGCACCCATACCGGCCACGTCGCCCACGTTGTCGCCCACGTTGTCGGCAATGGTAGCGGGGTTGCGCGGGTCGTCCTCGGGAATGTCGGCCTCCACCTTACCCACGATGTCGGCGCCCACGTCGGCAGCCTTCGTGTAGATGCCGCCACCGACACGTGCAAACAGAGCTTGCGTCGAAGCACCCATGCCGAACGTCAGCATCGTCGTTGTGATAGATATGAGACCGTCGGCATCGAAGTGGTTAAGCACAACAAACCAGATGGCAATATCGAGCAGACCGAGACCAACGACCGTCAGACCCATCACGGCTCCTGAACGGAACGCTATCTTTAGACCGGCATCCAGGCTCTCACGCGCCGCATTAGCCGTACGGGCAGAAGCATAGGTGGCCGTCTTCATGCCGAAGAAACCAGCCAGACCAGAGAAGAAACCACCCGTCAAGAAGGCAAACGGCACCCAAGGGTTCTGCACGTTCAGGCCATAGGCCATGAAGGCAAACAGGGCGCAGAGCACCACAAAGACGATGGTGACAACCTTGTACTGCTGTTTCAGGTAAGCCATAGCACCACGACGAACGTAGAGTGCAATCTCTTTCATACGAGGCGTGCCCTCGTCGGCCGCCATCATCTGACGGAAGAAGAAGTACGCCATGCTTAGCGCCACAATCGATGCGATGGGCACAAGCCAGAATACGGAAGGAATGTTCATGATAATTAATGTTTTGGTTTTTGGTTTGTGTGTGCAAAGTTAACCATTTATTTTGGAAATAAGAATTTTTTTGCGTAATTTTGCACCATGACTCTGCATATTTTCAATCCTGAGCACGATATTGCCCTCGCTTCTGGGCTTTCAAACTTCACGGCACCACATGCCGGCAGGCAGCTGCGCCACGACCTTGGATTCCTGCCTGCACTATGGGCAGCAGAGGATGATGCCGTACTGGTGGACGATCCGGACTATGCGCTCCATCAGCTAAAGAAAGTACGGCCACGACTTGCGCCATTAACCGCCAGACCTCTGAACTTCAGGGATGAACAGTTCTTGTCGGCCCAACAGCCAGCGCCCGCTAATTTTACGACTGTCAGTCCATGGGGGTGGAATAGCGCCTTGAGGGCGATGCTCCTCCGTCGAGGCGTCGACGCAGCCGTCATGCCTAACGAAGAGCAACTACAGACCATCAGGCAGTTGTCGCATAGGCATACCGCAGCCTGTCTGCTGCCAAACCTACGCCTTGAAGGAACGGTAGGCGAAAGCTTTGAGTGCAGGACGCAGCAGGAGGTCGCCGAGCATGTAAGCCGTTTCGGCCGCGCAGTACTGAAGGCTCCCTGGTCATCGAGTGGTAGGGGCTTGCGCTTTGCCGACACGTCGGAATATACAGTCGACAGCAAGCATATTGCAGGATGGCTCAGTAACCTGTTGACATCGCAAGGAAGCGTAATGGTAGAGCCCTATTATAATAAGGTGAAAGATTTCGGCATGGAGTTCGAGTCCGATGGCAACGGGCAAGTCAGCTATCAGGGATTGTCGCTCTTTCAAACCAAGAACGGCGCCTATACGGGAAATATCATAGCTACAGAGGCGGCTAAGGAACAGCTGATAGGACACTATATTCCCCTGACACTCCTGCAGAATGTCCGCCAGCTAATCTGTTCTCACCTCGGACTGCTGCTGAAGGGTAAATACCAAGGACCGTTCGGCGTCGACATGATGGCTGTCGCCGCCGACGAGGGCTACCTGCTTCATCCGTGTGTAGAAATCAATCTACGCCGCACGATGGGACATGTCGCACTCCTGTTGTCGCCTGATGACGATGACGTGCTACGGGTCATGCGGATTATGTACTCAGATTACAAGTATCACTTGCAATTCTCCCGCTTATAACTCCCTCTAAATTCTTAAATCTCGTTAGTTAACGGAATAGAGGTAGCCTACGGCACAAGCCATGAGAATGGCCACGACTATCAAGATGCGAAACAGCCATTTCTTGGCTTTTTTCCGCCGTTCAATATTTAGCAGGCTCCTGCGTTTCCAACGGCTGCTTTTGTCTATGTGATGGTGGTGGTGATGATGTTCTGATTGTGACATGATTAGTTATTGTGTTTTATGAGTTTTACTTCTGTTGCCAGACCGCTGGGCATGAGTTCCCATTGATCGTAGGTTGTCTTTTTGTAGTTGATGTCGACAACGTTGATCTCTTCCATTTTGCGCCATTTGACGCCGCGACGGTCCAAGTCACGTATACGATTGGCCGGTAAGTTGGTTACCTCGATGCGAAGCTCATTGTCGCCAACCTTCAGGGCCTGCTTGCAGTCGAGGATGAAGGGAACGCTCCAAGCGCAACCGATGAACTGTCCATTGATATAGACGCGCGCCGACTCGCAGACATCGCCAAGGTCTATCTGCCAGCCCTTGACATTCTTCATGTCTGCCTTTGTCAGCTTCACGTGGGTCGTATAGATACCTGTACCCATCGTCACCTTGACTGAGTCATCATCCAACGTTTCCCATGTCTGCAGCTTGTCGAGTGTGAACGTCTTTCCGACCTTAGGGGCTTCTTCCGTAAAGGAGAGCGTCCACGGGCCGTTAACGGCGATGGTGTCGCCTAATTGAGAATTGAAAAATGATAGTTGAGAATTATTGCAGCATTCTTTATCATTTATCATTTTTACTTTATCATTTAAAGGCATAGCCTCGCTGAAGGTTTGCAGAATCATCGACTCGCCACTACGCAGGCTGATGTGCAACCCATCCTCATCGAATGTGGCGGGCATGATGTCGCCGTTCAGCGGGTTGAACCACACGGCCTGCTTGAAGTTGACGGCCAACGGCTCAATGGTCTTGATGTCATTGGGTGTTAGATTGGCTATGAAGTAGTGATAGCCGGTCGCGTTCTTGCGACGGATGGCCTTCAGTCCGCACTCAGTCTTCATCGGCTCGGGCTTGGCGGCGGTCTTCAGCGTAGCACCATCAATAGTATAGAAGATGTGTGCACCCTGCGCCTTCAGTTCGTCGATGTGCGCCTTTACCGATGCTGGCATTTTACCGCTGCCTGGGATAATCAGACCCTTGTAGCGCGTGCCGGCAGCCGTCTCCAGCATACCGTTCTTGAAGCTGACGCCCATCAGCAGGCGCTCCGAGATGTAGTCGCAGTCGAAACCCGCGCGGTCGATGTCGAGAATCACCTGTCGGAAGTCGGGCATCAGCTGTCCCATGGCGTGTATCGAGAACTGCATCATCAGCTTACCAGTCTGTTGCTCCCAAGCATCGCGCACAGGCAGTAGCACGAGGAAGTCGTTATCGGGCTGTCCCCATTGCAGGAACGACTGGCAACGCTCCACATATTTCATGAAGTAAGGGGCGTCGCGCCAGATGGAGTTCGTCGGCGACATGTCGATTGAGGCGTAAAACTTCCAGCCCGGCCACGGGTCGTCCTGCGGTGAGTAGCACGTGCCGTGGAAGAACATGTGGTTCACGCCGGCGCAGAACATCAGGTCCAAATCGGGCTTCAGCTGCGAAAGGCTCGTGCGGAAATGTTCTGTTAGCCAAGTGAACGTCTCGCTCGACGTGTAGGGCTTGCCGCAGACGTGAGCTGCCGATGGAGCATACTTGAACATCGAGTAGTCGGAGTCGTTTTTACGCGTCTTGCCTGGGTCGGTACGCAAGCCCTTGATGCCGAACTCCGAGAGTCCGAAGCCCTCAATCTCAGGAATGTCGACGGCGGCATAGCAGTCGATAAGGTTGGCGGGTGAACCGTGGGCCTGGTTGCGTGTGATGGCTCCATGCTTATGCGCCCATGCCGTCCATTGCTCCGTAAAATTCTCCAACAGCAAGTCGCCGAGTGTCTCGCGATAGTCGGCGAGTTCTTTGTTACCTACACCAATAACGAAGTGTGTTAAATCGGCAGGATTATTCTTCCTTCTTTCTGCCAGTTCCTTCATCGAAGACTTGTACGCAGCCATACCATTGAGCAACGCTGGCAGGTGCTCTTCCAGCTTGTAACCACGCCGCTTTTCAAACTCTTCGAAGAAGCTGGGTGTCCACGTGGCATCAGCCACTTCATATGAGTCGTTGAAGAACGTGTGCGGGTAGGGGGTGCCCGTACGCTCAAAAGCCTCCTCGATGTGGCGGAGATAGTTGGCAACGGCCTTGCGGTCGAAGTGGTCGACAACCAGTCCCTCGCCGCCGGGTGCAGCACGCTTCACCTTCATCACGCCATAGCGTACATAGACAGCAATCACACGCCATGTGTCTTTCTTGTGACCCTTCGGTGCAGTCCATGTCAGCATGCCGTCGACGACGAGATTAGTCACGTTGGCAGGAGCGGGAGGTACTTTGCCGGGCCCGTCAACGCCATAAATTATCACCTTCTGCAGACGCGAATACTTACGGTCTTTCTCGGGCACCATCAGCGGCAGGTTGACAATCTTCTTGCCGACAAAACTGGTATCCACGAATACCACTTTGCAGGCGCTCTCCTCCAGCGGTACCCACGGGCCACCGAAAGGCCAGCCCGTGCCGGTAGCCATATCTATCTCAACGTCCTGCAGCTCGCCCTGACTTTGCGTGAACCGTAGCATGTCCATCCAGCGGTCGCTCAGGTAGTCGATGTTCTTGCCAGGAATGAATTTGCCATCCTTCGGCTGCTCATTGCCCTGAACGCCATAGATGGGAGTAATCTCGACAGCACCGATACCGTGATCGGCATACTGTCGCATGTTCCATTGCAGGTTCTTCTTGTCAACGGCCGAGCCCAGCCACCACCATCTGATGCCTGGCTTAGCCTCGCGTGTAGCCTCAGGCCATGACTGCGCCGAAGCAATTAACGTCATTGCCCCAAGTGCAACAATTGTCAGAATCCTTCTCATCGCTTAGTTTCCGTCGGGTTTCACAATGTCCTGTAACTTTGACGGCGCCCACTTGAACGTGCGCCAATCATCGGGCTGGGTCGGGTCGAAGTCCTGCCAGTCTGAGCGCAGGTATTTCACTATCGGTAACTGCAACTGCTTCATACCCATGACCACGCATTTGGCCACCTCATAGGCGCCATAAGGATTGAAGTGGGTATTGTCCTCCAGTTTGCGACCGTAGAGCTCGGCCGGATAATGCACGAGTGCTCGCTTGGAATCCTCGAAGCCAAGAGTCTCGAAAAGCGTCTTCGTCATACCATTGAGGTCGATGACAGGCACCTGCTCACGTTTCGCCACATCAAGCATGGCTGCGGGGAAATCACCATGCGTGTTACGGATAGTCTTCTTGTCATCGTTGAAGGCACGGCGTTGCGTCGGCGTGCAGAACACGATGTCAGCATCCTTGGCACGTACCTGGTCGACGAAGATCTTGAGCTGATATTGGTAGTGGTACCACGCGCCGTCGCCGGGACGCTTTTCCTTCTCGTCGTTATGGCCGAACTCAGCAATCAGCAGGTCGCCCTTCTTGAGGGTGGTCAGAATCTTATCCAGTCGGCCGGCGCCAATAAACGTGCGGGCCGTCAGACCACTCTCAGCATGATTCGAGATAGCCACCTCGGGACCAAACCAGCGCGTAATCATCTGGCCCCACGAGGCCCATGGCTCGTTATTTTGGTCGACAACGGTCGAGTTGCCGCACAGGTAGACGGTAGGCACCTGGTCGTCGCGCTCTATATGGATAGATTGCACCTGCGGCAGGTCGCCATTAAACTCTATGGTCAGCTTGTCGTCCCACGCCAGATAGCCCTTCTCGCGGTCCTTCAGCTTCACGCGATTCTTTTCGTCAATCTGAGGTGAACGCTTGTTGACTACGAACTCGTAGGACTTCAGTTCGCCCTTCTTCGTCGCCACGTTGTGAACCATCAGACGGCGGCCTTCGGCGCGTACGGTGGTCTCGCCGGCCTTCTTCTTCGAACCTAAGACCACACGGACTTTGTAATTGCCGTCGGGCACTTTTACCGAGAAGTAGAATGGATCAGCCGGTTTCTTCTTGTCTGGAGCCGGCAGAATGTCGTAGCCAGCACCATTGTACACGGAGTAGACTGGTTGTGGCTTCGTCATGTCGAAGTCAAAAGTCTGTGCCGACACACCAAGCGTCAGCACAGACATGAAAGATAGTAGCAGTAGTTTGTTCATTTTTTTATTGTGTTTTAGAAGATAATCATCGAGAGGATGTATGCCACAATGGTACTGGTGAACACGCAGATGAGACCTGGCATCATGAACGAGTGGTTTAGCAGGTATTTGCCGATAACCGTCGTTCCTGAGCGGTCGAAGTTCACGGTGGCGATATCAGACGGATAATTCGGGATGAAGAAGTAGCCGTAGACGGCGGGTAGTACACCCAGCAGCACCGGTCCGGCAATACCCAGCGAGTATGCCAGCGGCAGCATGGCCACAACGACGGCGCCCTGTGAGTTGATGAGAACCGACACAAGGAAGAACACCAGCGCGATGGACCACGGGTAGGCAGCCACAACGTCGGCCAGCATCACCTTCATCTCGTCAAGGTAGTTAGAGAAGTACGTGTCGGCTAGCCACGCAATACCGTAGATGGCTACCACGGCCACCATACCAGACTGCCAAACTGGACCGGCGACAGCCTTCTTGGGCTGTGCTTTGCAGAAGATAATCATCAGGGCTGCAGCCGAGATCATGACAATCTGAATGACGAGGTTCATCTTCAGCGGCTTACCTTCCCATGAGGGCAACAATGAGGGGAAGGCAGCAAACATCACGATGACCAGCAGGGCGGCAAGGAAAATAAAGACGGCGTTCTTCGACTCACGGGCAATCTCCTTGTCAAGTGAGGTGGCCGAATTACCATAGATGTAGTTGTATTGCTCGGGATCCTTCAGTTTGGCTTGGAACTGCGGGTCTTTGTCAAGGTCTAATCCGCGATGGTAACTGGCTGTAGCAGCTGCCATCAGACCACACAGACAGGCAGGTATCGAAATCATCAGGACCTGAGGAATAGTAATGTCGAAACCATTATCGTTTGAAATGGACACGAAAGCGACGACGGCGGCTGCAATCGGCGAACAGGTGATGCCGACCTGTGATGCGATAGAAGCGACGCCACAAGGACGTTCCGGACGAATACCTTTTTTCAGGGCGATGTCGCAAATGATAGGCATCAGGGTGTAGACGACATGGCCGGTTCCCACGAGTACCGTCAGGAAGAATGTGCAGAGAGGTGCCAGGAATGTGATGCGGTCTGGATGCTTACGCAACATTCTCTCGGCTATCTGTATGAGCCAGTCCATACCACCCGAAGCCTGCATGATGCCCGCACAGGTGACGGCGGCGATGATGATGTAGATGACGTCGGTCGGTGGGGTACCAGGTTTTAGACCGAAGCAAAAAACAAGGAGTGCCAGGCCAATGCCCGAGATAGCGCCAAGAGCCAGCGAACCATAGCGCGAACCAACCCAGAGTGCACCAAGAACGATGCTGAGCTGGAGAATCATTGAAAAGGTAATCATAAACTTTTAGTTATTGGTTTAATCGTTTTTATATTCTTTTCTCTTTAATAATGCCGTGGCGGTAGGCTCTCAGAAGCTGGCGCAGGTCGTTAGCCTGTTCGCGCAGTTCCTCGCCTTTGTCGGTATCGGCCACAATCATGCGATGGGCTGACATCTCCACAATCTGAGTCGTCGACTTGATGTCAGTACCACGTATGATAGCGTCCTTCGTCGATGTAAAAGGCTCGTGCTGAACCAGTTCGAAACCACGACTATGGTAGACAAGCGTATAACCTGCGATGCCCGTCTCATGGTGGTAAGCCTCGGAAAAACCACCATCAATGACCATCAGGCGTCCGCCAGCCTTGATGGGATTCTCACCCTTGGATGCATGAACGGGTACATGACCATTGATGATATGGCGATTTTTCCCACTGACGCCAAAGGCATTGAGAATACGGTCGCACACTTCGGCATTATCACGCAGGCGGAAATAGGCTCCCTTCTCTTCCTTATACGTGTCCTTATCTTTAAGGAAATAGCGTTCGAAAGTCGCCATCTTTGATTTGTCAAAGAGTGGAGAGTCCTTACCACACCAGAGATATAGGAAATAGTCACGGGCATAGTCGCGTGGGTATTCGTCCGTAGCACCTGGGCTGGAATTGAACGCTGCGCGCACCATCATGCCGATATTATGCATCAGGTCTTTACCGCTATATTTCCTGCCAGGATAGATTTCCACCTCCTTCAACGAGCCGTCGTCGTTGAGGGGAATGCTGGCATGGAACAGCAGATTAGAATTGCTGATAGTGTACATGCACCCATGGGAAAGCAGAATGCGGATATGTTTCTGGAGCTTTTCGCTGATGCGGAATGAGTGGTGTAGCTTCTTCATGAGGTCAGCCTCTTCCGTAGTGAGTACATTATGCTCTTGGTTGTTGCTGATGGTTGGGAAATGGCACGAACACATCTCGTATGCCTTACCATCGATGGTACAAGACTGTTTTTCATAGTCAATACGGTCGAGCATACTGCGGTCTGCCATTTGCCATTCAGGATGGCGGGTGAATATCTGAGCCTCCTCCTTGAACTGAATGACGGTAATAGCCTTGTGCATCTTGGCTGTCAACTGTCGTGTCTTCTCATCCATCGTGTTGCCTGGCAACAGCTTCGGCAGGAACTCCTCACAAGGGTCGTCGCCATAGGTGTCAAGGGCGAAGGTGGCAAGGGGTACAAGATTAATGCCATACTCCTCAATGGTGGCCAGGTTGGCATAACGCAGACAAAGGCGCAGCACATTGCAGATGCAGGCATCGTTACCTGCCGAGGCCCCCATCCAGAGAATGTCGTGGTTGCCCCATTGAATATCCCAAGAGTGATACAGGCGTAGGGTGTCCATGATTTTGTGCGCACCAGGTCCTCGGTCGTAGATGTCACCTAAGATATGCAGTTGGTCAATCGCCAGACGCTGAATGACGTTACATATAGCTACGATGAAGTCATCGGCACGGCCTGTAGAAATGATGGTGTCGACAATAACACTGACGTAAGCGGCTTTGTTGTTGTCGCCCAGACTCTCATGAAGCAGTTCCTCGATAATGTATGAGAACTCCTGCGGTAAAGCCTTTCGAACCTTCGAACGGGTATATTTTGATGACACGTCACGGCAAACCTTAACTAACTGGTGAATGGTAATGTGGTACCAGTCGTTCATGTCTTCTTCCGTAGCTTTGATGAGTTCCAGTTTCTGCTCGGGATAGTAGATGAGGGTGCACAACTCTTTCTTCTCCGACTCGCGAATGCTATTGCCGAAAATCTCGCCCACCTTGCGTTTGATGTTGCCTGAGGCATTCTTCAGTACATGCTGAAAAGCCTCACTCTCACCGTGGATGTCAGCCAAGAAGTGCTCCGTGCCCTTGGGCAGGTTCATGATGGCTTCGAGGTTGATAATCTCCTTCGCTGCGTCAGCAATCGTTGGAAACGACTGCGAGAGCAGGTTTAGGTAGTGCATGTCAGGTGTGTTCATTACATAGCTTGTTTCTCGGCTGCGAAGATACAAAAAATCGTTGGAATGAGCGAATGATTTAGCAAAAAAAGACCGACATGAAGAAAAAAAACATTTATTTGCAATTATTCAGATGCGCAGATGCGTGAAGAGTTGCTGACGTAGACGCTCTGTTTGTCTGTCGTTGACAGGTATGGCAGGCAGGAATCCTTCATCCAACAAGGTCAGTTCTGTCAGCAGTTGTAAAACATGGCGGAAATAGCGTATTTGACGTTTCTCAGTCAGACTGTCAATTATCTGTTCATCGTCACTCTCTGGACGACGTAAGGTGCGGTCCAGTTCAACAAGCTGTCGCAATGTCAACGGGCCATGATGCATTTCGCTGACGATGCCTTCTACGCTGTGAGTTTCAACTTTGGGCTGCTGATAGTCAGTTGGCAAGTAACTCTTAATATGTGAAGTTTCAATATATGGAGCCCGTAGCCCTATTATGTGGATACCTCGGTCAATTGTTGTTCGCACATTTTCATGGTCGGCATATACCAACAACTGGCGCCAGTCCGTTTCACTAATGGTAGGTATGGTTGCCTCGCCAATCCATCGTTTGTCGCCTGTTATACCCGCTTTAAGTAGTAATGTCAGCAACTGCTTCGTTTGGGTATTCATTAACTCAATGGTATTTGAGTCCATGACTTTGCGATAGACCTCTTGTGTCTGTTGGCGCATAGCCTCTGGGGTGATACTATTCGTTATAACAGCATTGCGAATGGTTTCGCAGCGTGGATTCCAGCCTAATTGTCCCAGACTAGTTGTCTCTATTGGTCCGTGAGCGATGAGGACGTATGCACTCTCAACCATCTGTCGTTGCCAGAGGAGTGTCTTACTGAGTTTCTCGGTCATTTGTCGCTCGTTGATAACCCAAGGTTCCAGTCCGCCATGTGGTGTCATCACAATACGTGCCCCCTGTCGGTGAGCCTTCATGGCCTGTCTGACAATGTTATAGCGCCAACAACCATGGACATGGACGATGTCGGGCTTATCATTGAACGGCTCCTCATGTTCACGCAACATGGTTACATGGGCTGCTATTAAAGCGTCGTCGCTGGGATAGAGGTGAAGGATCTTCATAAACGCTGCAACTTGGTCGTTTCAAAGAATTTCAGTATCTCATGTACATAACAGGAACGGACAATGATGAAATCATATTCGTGTTTCAGACCACGTAACCATTGACGTTTGTCTTGTTTGCGACGGTGTTCCGTCTTACTGACTATCCGACGGGCATCATTGATATTGTCATAGCACGTCAGCCGTATGTCACCCGTCTTTTGCTTGACGTAGGCAAGCATCAGAGGATTCTCTTCCGAGCAGTTGTCTGCCAGTTCGGAGAACCATGTATCTGATGCTGGAATAGATTCTGCATCAATAAATATAACCCACTCATTTTTAGCGGCTTTTGCGCCAATAGTGAAAGCAAGCCTTCTGGTGTCTCTTTGGAAATGATACTGTGGTACGAAAGTAGAATACAGATGAGGGTGCTCTGCTTTCAACTGTTCAAGTACATCAGCAGTTTCTTCGGTAGAATGTTCGTCAATAACGATAACCTCGAAGCTGTCATACTCTTGACTTAAAAGTCTTGGCAATTCACGTCGTAATAATTCAGTCTGGTCATGAATGGCCATGACCAGACTGAATTTGATGGTATCTTTACTCGTATCTGTATTCATGGATTATAGATTTCCTAAACTACAGGTCTTCATCCAGATAGGCCTTGGGTAATTGTCGGCAGTTGTATTGTGACGCCATGATTTCTCCGTAAGCCCCGGCCGAGCGTATAGCGAGCAGATCGCCACGCCGAGTTTTGTTCAGGTCTATTTGCTTGGCAAAAACATCTGTTGATTCACAGATGGGGCCCACCACATCGTATGCCTCGGCCGGTTCTTCACTTGTAATATTCTCAATCTTGTGATAGGCTTGATAGAGGGCCGGACGTATAAGATCAGTAAAGCCTGCATCGACAATGGCAAACTGCTTGACAGCACCTTTCTTTATATATAAGGTGCGAGTAATCAGCGAGCCGCATTGCGCTACGACTGCACGCCCCAGCTCGAAGTGTAATGTCTGTCCAGGACGCAGGCGCAATTTTTTGGCATAGGTATCAAAGTATGACTTAAAGTCGGGTAGGGGAATGCGGTTAGGATGTTCGTAGTCGATGCCGAGTCCACCGCCGACGTTGATGTGCTCCACTTTGATACGATGGCGTTCAAGTTCGTCTTGCAACTCGTTGATGCGGTTACAAAGTGCCTCAAAGTCGCTCATGTCAAGGATTTGACTTCCGATATGGAAGTGTAGTCCTACGACCTTTATGTTCTTCAACTGCTTGGCATGTTCGATGACAGGCACCATGTCGCGCATCGCAATACCAAACTTATTCTCTGCCAAGCCTGTCGTGATGTTGGCGTGTGTATGGGCACCGACATTAGGGTTGAGTCGGAAAGCCACATGTGCCGTTTTCCCCTTTTGCTGTGCCAATTCGTTGATGACATCCAGTTCGGGTATGCTCTCGACATTGAAACAGAAAATGTCTTGCTCCAGTCCGATGTTGATTTCCCAGTCGCTTTTCCCGACGCCGGCAAAAACAATCTTTGAGCTTGGGAAACCGGCTTTCACACAAGCCTCTATCTCTCCGCCGCTGACGCAATCTGCCCCCAGGCCGGCCTGGCGTATGATGCGCAGCAGCTGCGGATTGGCATTTGCCTTGATAGCATAGTGAAGATGCCAGCCCTCATGCTTGGCCAGTTCGGTATTGATAGCCTCTAAAGTCTGACGCAGCAGAGCCGTGTCATAATAATAGAAAGGTGTCCTAAGGGTTTGGAACCTCTCTATAGGGAATACTCCTTTTGTCATTTGTGCTGGTTGCTGGCTTAATTATTAAAGAGGTTGTCGCTCAGACTCTGTAAGGCGCGCTTCTTGTCTTCTTCCTTGATGAGGAACGAGATGTTGTAATTCGAACCGCCATAAGATACCATGCGTACGGGAATGTTCTGGAAAGCATCCATGACACGGGTCTCGAATCCGATATTGGACCAGTCAAGGTCACCAACGACACAAATGATACACATGCCGGTATCTACAGTGACAGTTCCGTATTTCTTCAGTTCGTCGACGATTTCTCCGAGATGAGCGCTGTTGTCGATAGACATAGAGACGCCAACCTCCGAGGTACAGACCATATCGATAGGTGTCTGGTAGCTCTCGAATATCTCGAACACTTTGCGCAGGAAACCAGTAGCCAGCAACATACGGCTTGACTTGATTTTAATGGCGATAATGTTATCTTTGGCAGCTACAGCCTTGATTTTGCCATATTCAGTTTTGTTTGAGATGGTTGTTCCTTCAGCATCAGGATCCATAGTGTTTAGCAAGCGAACAGGGATTCCTGCATACTTGGCCGGCTGGACACAGGTAGGATGAAGAATCTTGGCACCGAAGTAAGCCAGCTCGGCAGCTTCTTCGAACTGCAGCTGATGTACGGGCGCTGTCTTGTCGACCACACGTGGGTCATTGTTGTGCATACCGTCAATATCCGTCCATATCTGAATCTCCTCTGCACCGATGGCAGCACCGATAAGTGAGGCAGTATAGTCCGAACCGCCACGTTGCAGGTTGTCAATCTCTCCGTAAGCATTACGGCAGATAAAGCCTTGCGTGACATAAACCTGCTGACCTTCGTTCTCTGCCAGGATTGTTTGCAGCTTCTCCTTGATGTAGACGGGATCCGGCTCAGCATTCTTGTCTGTGCGCATGAAGTCAAGCGCATTAAGAAGCACGGCCTTGATGCCCTGTTCCTTCATATAGTTGACTACCATATTGGTTGACATCATCTCACCCTGAGCAACAATGGCCTTCTCTTCGAACGATGTAAAAATCTCCTTGGTGAACGAACGCAGGTAGTTGAACTCTTCTTTCAGGAAGTCAGCCGTTGTCTGTTTTGTCTCAGCCCCCGTGTAAAGCTCATCTACATGTTTCATGTATTTAGCTTCCAGACGGTTGATGACCTCATTGGCTCCATCAGGATTCTTCTTGTACAGGTAATCGGATATCTCCACCAGCGAATTGGTTGTTCCTGACATAGCCGATAATACGACGAATACAGGCTCGCCTGATTTCGTGACAAGATTTGTTACCTCCTTCATTCTTTGCGGTGTACCTACAGAGGTTCCGCCGAATTTCATTACTTTCATAGTTGTATTTTTTTGATCCTTAAATTCATTTCAATCCTTAAACTCCTCATCACTAAGTAGCTGACTGTAATCTTTGGTCACTTCCTGCAGGTGTTCGTCAGCACATCGATAGACGATGCCAGGGTAGCTGTCTATCAGATGGCGGTTATGTGTGGTCAGTACCACGGCCGTACCAGTTTGTGATATTTCACGTAATAGCTGAATGATAGCATCAGCCGTTTCCGCGTCAAGATTGCCTGTCGGTTCGTCAGCCACAATCAGTTTCGGACTGTTCAGAAGAGCGCGTGCAATGACGATACGTTGCTGTTCGCCACCTGACAGCTCATGCGGCATACGGTCGATTTTGTCTTCCATCCCGACTTGGTGTAACACCTCATCAATGCGCTCCTTGATACGTTCTTTGTCTTTCCATCCTGTTGCCATCAATACGAAACGCAGGTTCTGGAAGACCGTACGGTCGCCCAACAGCTGGAAGTCCTGGAAGATGATGCCCATTTGACGGCGCAGTTCCGGGATGTCACGCCGATGAAGTGTCATGAGGTCTTTTCCGAAGACCGTTGCTACTTCAGCACTTTCCACGTCCATCTCGAAATAGATGGTTTTCAGCAGAGAGCTCTTGCCGGCACCTACTCGGCCGATGAGATAGATAAACTCCCCCTCGTCAACGTGGAAGTTGATGCCTTTGAGTACCGACTCTCCATCGAGATGGCATATATTGACGTTCTTGAAATCAATCAGCATATCATTTCTTAATTTTCAATTATCAATTGGCGCTTATTCCATGGTACCAGCGGCTTTTGCTGCACGCCGTTTCTTGTCCCAGTTGGGGTCATGGCGTTTCTGCAGCTCACTTGCCACGTCCTCTATCCGCAGTCCTTTGCTGGTCAGCAGCACAATGAGGTGATAGAACATGTCTGAGGCTTCGTAGATCAGCTTGTCGTTAGTGCCGTTGGTTGCTTCGATAACGGCCTCCAAGGCTTCCTCACCCAGTTTCTGGGCCATGCGGTTGATGCCGTCCTTGAACAGACTTGTTGTATAACTGCCTTCGGGCATCTCTTCGTGACGGCGGTTGATGAAGTCCTGCAGTTCGGTCAGGAAGAGTAGCGGATTTGATTCGTTCACCTCGCCCCAGCATGTGTCCGTGCCTGTATGACAAGTGGGACCGTCGGGAGTGGCCTGAATGAGCAGGGTGTCGTTATCGCAGTCCACTTTCACGTCGACCAGGTGCAGGAAGTTGCCGCTGGTCTCACCTTTCGTCCACAGCGTCTGTCGCGAACGGCTCCAGAACGTGACCTTCTTGGTTTCTATGGTTTTGTTGAATGCTTCTTCATTCATGTATCCTAACATCAGGACTTTGCGTGTTTGTACGTCCTGAATGATGGCCGGCACAAGTCCGCCGCACTTTTCAAAGTCTATCTTCATTGTTTGATTTTACTATTTTACTATTTGACTATTTTATAATCTCACGTTTATGCCTTCAGATTTCAGATAGGCCTTCAGTTCGGGTATGGGTATTTCACCGAAGTGGAAGACGCTGGCAGCTAATGCGGCATCCGAATGTCCTTCGATAAAGGTATCCCGGAAGTGCTCCTTAGCCCCAGCACCGCCGCTGGCAATGATAGGTATTGAGAGGTTGTCGGCCAGTTCGCGCAAGGCTTCGTTGGCGTATCCCTCCTTGACGCCGTCGTGGTCCATGCTTGTGAAGAGAATCTCTCCGGCTCCTCGTTCTTGTGCCTCGTGTGCCCACTCGAAAAGGCCGCGTTCTGTCCGTTCCCGGCCACCTTTCAGATAGCAATGCCAACCGTCGGCATCGAAGCGGGCATCAATGGCACAGACGCAGACTTGCGAGCCGAAGCGTTGCGAAATCTCGCTGATGAGTTCCGGGCGTCTTATGGCTGCGCTGTTGACGCTCACTTTGTCGGCTCCTGCGTAGAGCAGTCTTTCCACATCACCTAGTTCGTTGATGCCGCCCCCAACGGTGAAGGGAATATTAATCTCTGCAGCAACACGGGTAACCATCTCCGTGAATGTCTTGCGACCTTCGAACGAGGCTGTGATATCCAGGAAGCACAGTTCGTCGGCACCTTGTTCGCTATAGGCTTTTCCCAACTCCACGGGGTCGCCCGCCGAACGCAGGTTGACAAAATTCGTGCCTTTGACGGTTTCACCATCTTTCACGTCCAGACAAGGTATTATTCGTTTTGCTAAACCCATTATCAATTATCAATTTTCATTTATCAATTGACGAAGGTCTATGCGGCCTTCGTAGATGGCTTTGCCAAAGACGACGGCGGGGATGCCGGCTTCGTCCAGAGCCTTGATGTCGTCAAGACAGGACACACCGCCGCTGGCTATGAGGTGCAGCTCCGGATATTCTTTCATGACATTCCTGTAGAGCTCAATGGCCGGTCCCTGTAGGGTACCGTCTTTGGATATTTCCGTGCAGAGCACGTTCTTCACACCAGCGTCCACATACTTCCTAAGGAAGGGCAGCAGGTCTTCTGTCGAGTCCTCCTTCCAGCCGTTGATGCTTATTTTCCCGTTCCTCACGTCGGCACCCAGTATGATGCGGTCTTCGCCGTACTTACCCAGCCACTCTTCAAAGAGGTCTGGCCGTGTGACGGCAATAGAGCCAATGGTCACCATGCTTGCACCGGCGTTGAATGCCTTCTCGATGTCCTCGTCGGTCTTGATGCCGCCGCCGAAGTCGACGGTGAGGCAGGTCTCCGATGTTATCTGGCGGAGTACGTTGTCGTTGACGATATGTTTCGACTTGGCTCCGTCAAGATCAACAACGTGGAGACGCTTGTAGCCGATGCTCTCAAACTCGCGGGCCATCTCCAGCGGTTGGCCGTAGACGGTCTTCTGGTCGTAGTCTCCCTTTGTCAGGCGAACGCATTGGCCTTCTATGATGTCGATGGCGGGTATCAGTTCTATCTTCATGGTCAATTATCCATTATCAGTTGTCAATTGGAGAAAATTCTCCAGGATTTTCTCTCCCACCTTGCCGCTTTTCTCCGGATGGAACTGGCAGGCGTAGAAATTGTCCTTATGCATCGAGGCCGAGTAGGGCAGGATGTAGTCGGCGGTGGCGATGGTGTCGGCACACACTGGAACGTAGTAAGAGTGGACGAAATACACATAACCTCCCCCGACCCCTCCCAAGGAGGGGAGTGCCTGCGGATTGTAGAGGCCTTTGAATATCGGGTTCGGGGTTCCCTCGCCTTCGGAGAGGGTTAGGGTGAGGTCTTGCCATCCCATGCATGGCACTTTGTCCTCGTGTTTCTCGGGCAGGAATCGCTTCACCTCAGCGTCGAAGATGCCGATGCAGTCGGTGTCGCCCTCTTCGCTGTGACGGCAGAGCAGTTGCTGACCGACGCAGATGCCGAAGACTGGCTGACGAAGGTCGCGGATGACCTCGTCCAGACGTCGGGCCTTCAGGTAGCTCATGGCCTCGCCAGCGTGGCCTTGTCCGGGAAACAGCACGCAGTCGGCTGCCTTCAGTTTCTCGGCATCGTCCGTCAGTAGGGGCTCAATGCCCAATCGCTTCAGGGCGTTCACCACCGAATAGATATTTCCAGCGTTATATTTTACTATCGCAACCTCCATAAAAACTTCAATTTTTGAATTCTTGAATACTTCAATACTTCAATTCTTCAATTTTTCAATTCTACGAAAAGATGATGGTTTTGTTCTTATAGGTGAGGATTTTACGCTGGATGTGCTTTGACACGGCGTGGCTCAGCACAATCTTCTCCAGGTCCTTACCCTTCAGCACCAGACTCTCCGGTGTGTCCTTGTGGGTGATGCGTGTCACGTCCTGCTCAATGATTGGACCGGCATCCAGTTCGGCCGTCACGTAGTGGCTCGTCGCACCGATAATCTTCACGCCGCGCTCATAAGCCTGATGATAAGGCTTAGCACCGATGAAGGCCGGCAGGAACGAGTGGTGGATGTTGATGATGTGGTGCGGATA
>JAEEGL017319940.1_pt1 | contig 20961 bp, 15 predicted proteins | sample 9134231 | NCBI WGS metagenome assembly JAEEGL01 (sample SAMN16246548, study PRJNA631951) | gut metagenome | biome: gut microbiome; feature: rumen; material: fiber-attached | host: Bos | place: Iran: Karaj | collected 2018-10
ACGATGTGAAGCTGCCGCTGACACCTATAGCATGTGCTTATGCACGTGCCCGCGGTGCCGACAGGATGTCAAGTTATGGCGATTTCATCGCGCTTTCCGACGAGTGTGACGCAGCTACGGCGACGCTGATAAAGCGTGAGGTGAGCGACGGCGTGATAGCTCCGTCATACAGCGACGAGGCACTCCAGATACTCCGCGAGAAGAGGAAGGGAACATACAACGTGATAAAGATAGACCCCGCATATCGCCCCGCACCGGTGGAGACGAAACAGTGCTTCGGCATCACCTTTGAGCAGGGACGCAACGAGGTGCGCCTCAACGACCCGGCACTCTTTGAGAATATCCCGACGAAGAACAAGACGTTCACCGACGAGGCAAAGCGTGACCTGATGATAGCACTCATCACACTGAAATATACCCAGAGCAACAGCGTGTGCTATGTGAAGGACGGACAGGCCATCGGCATCGGTGCCGGACAGCAGAGCCGCATACACTGCACACGCCTGGCAGGCAACAAGGCCGACATCTGGTGGCTGAGACAGTGTCCGAAGGTGATGGCGCTGCCATTCAAGGACAGCATACGCCGCGCTGACCGCGACAACACCATCGACGTGTATATCAGCGACGACTATGAGGACGTGCTGGCTGACGGCACATGGCAGCAGTTCTTCACCGAGAAGCCCGAACCCCTGACACGCGAGGAGAAGAAGGCGTGGATAGCACAGAACACGAAGGTGGCACTCGGATCAGATGCCTTCTTCCCATTCGGAGATAATATAGAACGCGCGCACAAGAGCGGCGTGGAGTACATAGCACAGGCCGGCGGCTCCGTGAGAGACGACAATGTCATAGACACCTGCGACAAGTACAACATCACAATGGCCTTCACCGGAGTGAGACTGTTCCACCATTAAAAGCCCCACCCCAGCCCTCCCCTATAGGGGAGGGAGGAAGCCCCACCCCAGCCCTCCCCTATAGGGGAGGGAGAACTAAACCACCGGAAGCCCCCGAGGAAAACGGAAGCCCCACCCCAGCCCTCCCTAAGGGGAGGGAGAACTAAACCACCGGAAGCCCCGAGGAAAACGGAAGCCCCACCCCAGCCCTCCCCAAGGGGAGGGAGAACTAAACCACCGGAAGCCGGAAAGACCGGATAATCCGGAATATCCGGGAAAACCGGGATATCCGGGAAGACCAGACCCTCCGGATAACCCGCCCCCCGGTAAACATCCTATCAACAATGAGTGACTTTGACGATATCCTAATGAATGGCATCAACTTTGGCCGCGGTGGGGAACGCAAGGACCCCACCGAGGGCAAGGTGAAGACAAAAGCCAAGAAGAAAAAGTACATCACCGGTGCCCACGGCAGCGGCTCAGCAAAGCAAAAAGCAAAGTACCGAGAGCAACGCGCCAACAGACACAAGTGAGGCGGAAATTCCCGATGAAACCGCTAAAAATTGAAGAAAACAGAAATAAAAAAGACTGAAATGAGGAAAGTAATTGAAAGAAATTAGAATAATAAGAATAATAACCATGCGGACGAAGAAAGACAGAAATGAGGATGTTTCTTAGACAGAATTTATTATTATAACTTCCATGCGGACAATGGGCATCAACGGGTGACATGGAGTTCCTCATGCGCCAGCCTAATTATCCTAATTATAATAATTTCTGTCCAAAACAACATCGCGCCAGCCATTATTCCTATTATTCCAATTTCTTTCAAAAAACCACCATCTAATTTCTTTCAATTAGAACATTAATTTGATCAAGAAGCTTGACATATTCATGCTGCGGCAGTTTCTGGCGCTGTTCGCGGGAACGTTCTTCATCAGTCTCTTTGTGCTGATGATGCAGTTCCTGTGGAAGTATGTGGCAGACCTTATTGGTAAGGGACTGTCGCTGGAGGTGCTGGCGCAGTTCTTCTGGTATATGGCGCTGATGCTGGTGCCCACGGCGCTGCCGCTGGCGGTGCTGCTGGCATCGCTCATCACTATGGGTAACCTGGGTGAGAGCAGCGAGCTGACAGCCATCAAGGCATCGGGCATCTCGCTGCTGAAAGCAATGAGGGCGCTGATAGTGGCAACGGCCATCATTTCACTCTCATCATTCTATTTCCAGAACAACATAGGCCCACAGGCCAACGTGAACCTGAAACAGCTGTTGCTCAGCATGAAGCAGAAGAGCCCAGAGCTGGAGATACCGGAGGAGATCTTCTACTCCGGCATACCGAACTGTAACCTCTACGTGCAGCACAAGGACATGGAGAAAGGTATGCTCTACGGCATCATGATATACAGGATGACGCAGAGCTATGAGGATGCCGCCATCATACTGGCCGACTCAGGACGCCTGCAGTCAACGGAAGACCGCAAGCACCTACTGCTGACGCTGTATGACGGAGAGTGGTTTGAGAACATGCGGTCGCAGGAGCTGGCCGGCAATGCCAACGTGCCGTACCGCAGGGAGTCATTCGCCCACAAGGTGATACTGCTGGACTTCGACAACGGCTTCAACATGGCAGAGTCGTCAGGCATATCGCGCCAGGCCACCTCCATGAGTATGAGCGAGTTAGCATACCGCATAGACTCGCTGCACGCCGTGGGTGACAGCGCCGGACACAGCGTGGCAGAGAGGCTGAGGTACGCCTTCTTCCCCACACCGAAGATATCAAAGCGCGACTCGCTGAAGGCGGTGAAGGCTGCCGGACTGGAGCAGAACAACATTGACAGCACATACCTGCGACTGTCACCGGACAGGCAACAGGAGATGCTGCGCAGGATAAAGATGAGACTGGGCGGAGCAACAATGGACTTGGAGTTCGCGGGATACCTGGCAGAGGACGTGAACAGGATGGAGAGAGAGTATAAGATAGAGATGCTCAACAAGATAACGCTGTCGCTGACGTGTCTCATCTTCTTCTTCATCGGCGCTCCGCTGGGCGCCATCATACGTAAGGGCGGACTGGGAGTGCCCGTCATAGTGGCCGTGCTGGTCTTTATCCTCTTTTATATATTAGACAACAGCGGATTCCGCATGGCAAAGCAGGCCTCGTGGTCCATAGCCTTCGGCAAGGGTCTGGCACCGTCGGTGCTCATACCGCTGGCGGTATTCGTGACGTATAAGGCGAACAAAGACTCTGTGGTATTCAACATGGATGCCTACAGAACCTTCTTCATCAAGTTCTTCGGCATGAGGCTGAAACGCCATGTGGATGGCAAGGAGGTCATCATCAACGATCCAAATTACCAGCGCGACATACTGAGGCTGAACGCACTGACGGACAGTCTGAGAGCATACTCGCACTCACACCACCTGAAGAGGTTGCCTAACCCAATCAAGGTATTCTTCGTCTATCAGCCCGACCACGAGGTGGAGAGCATAGCGGCAGAGATGGAAAGCATACTGGAGGATCTGGGCAACACACGCGACAAGTATATTCTGTCATACATCAACAGGTATCCCATCATATCAGAGAAAGCCCATACACGACCCTTCGACCACCGCTGGATGAACATCGCAGCAGCAATCATATTGCCCCTCGGAGTGGTGCTCTACCTCAGAATGTGGCGCTTCAGAATGAGACTCTATAAAGACACAAAGCAGATAAGATACCTCAACGACGTGATGATAAAGCGAATCATGGAAATGTGATGCTGACAGAAATGAGGATATTTTTGGGACAGAAATTATCATTATTATTATAATTTGCCATGCAGACAATGTACGCCCATGTTATCGGCTTTCATGCGCCAGCCTAATTATTTTAATTATAATAATTTCTGTCCAAAATCACACTGCGCCAGCCTATTATTCTTATTATTCCAATTTCTTTCAATGTCCAATTCCAATTTCTTTCAATCTCCCTTCACTAAAAAAATTGCAAAATGTTTTTGTAATTGTAGGATTTTTAGTAATTTTGCACCCGCAAACGCATAAATAGCAAACAAAACATCAAAAAATGGGACATCTTTCAAACAGATTGAACAGACTGGCACCCTCTGCTACCCTCGCAATGTCGCAGAAGAGCGGCGAGATGAAGGCGCAGGGCATTGACGTCATCAACCTGAGCGTCGGGGAACCGGACTTTAACACCCCCGACCATATCAAGACTTCGGCCAAGCAGGCCATTGACGATAACTGGTCCAAGTATTCCCCCGTGCCGGGTTATGCAGACCTGCGCGAGGCTATCGTAGCAAAGCTGAAAAAGGAAAACGGCCTGGACTATAGCACCAGCGAGATACTGGTGAGCAACGGCGCCAAGCAAGCCGTCTGCAATGCCGTGATGGCGCTTGTGGATGACGGCGACGAGGTAATAGTACCCACACCATACTGGGTGAGCTACCCACAGATGGTGCTGCTGGCAGGAGGCACACCCGTGCACATCCCTGCAGGCTTTGACCAGAACTTCAAGATCACCCCAGCACAGCTGGAGGCTGCCATCACACCAAAGACACGCATGCTTATCCTCTGCTCGCCAAGCAATCCTACGGGCTCCGTATATAGCAAAGACGAGCTGAAGGCACTCAGCGACGTGCTGCTGAAGCACCCTGAGGTGTATGTGCTGGCAGACGAGATATACGAGCACATCAACTATGTGGGCAAGCACGAGTCCATTGCACAGTTCCCCGGCATGAAGGAGCAGAGCATCATCATCAACGGTGTCAGCAAGGCATATGCCATGACAGGCTGGCGCATAGGTTATATGGCAGCACCGGAATGGATCGTGAAAGGCTGTAACAAGCTGCAGGGACAATACACATCAGGCCCCTGCTCAGTGTCACAGAAAGCCGCAGCAGCCGCATACCTCGCCTCACAGGACTGTGTGGAGGAGATGCGCCAGGCCTTTGAGAGACGCCGCGACCTCATCGTGAGCCTCGTCAGAGAGGTGCCGGGACTGGAGGTGAACGTGCCAGACGGAGCATTCTACGTGTTCCCGAAGTGCAAGAGCTACCTTGGAAAGAGCGACGGCGAGCGCACCATCAAGGACACCAACGACTTCGCCATGTACCTGCTTGAGGTAGGACACGTGGCAACAGTGGGCGGAGATGCCTTCGGTGACCCCGAGTGCTTCAGAATGAGCTACGCCACAAGCGACGACAACATACGCGAGGCAATGCGACGCATCAAGGAATGCTGCGCAAAGCTGAAGTAAGAAGGAGAAGCATGACGAGCGCGGGAGAGTACAACAGAAAAATGTACTCTCCCGCGTGCGTATATATAAATAAGGTACAAAAACAAGCGTAAAAGACCTGTAAGTCCCTAAGAAAAGAGGAAAAAGGCGACTATTTTTCGTTAAAAGTTCTTAAACCCGCTCGTAGTTCAATGATTTTTGTTACCTTTGCCTTCTGAAATCTATTATGGGCGAGTTGCGCCCGTTAACCCTAGTATCTGGACTGATATTTATATTTTTTAACTAACTTTTTAATATTCATCTAACTAAAAAAAATTATGGCAGCTACACAAAAAACAGCCGCACCTAAGAAGAAGTCTCAGGGCTTCCAGGGTGTAAGACACGCAATCATCATTATCATCTGCGCTTTCGCAGTAGGTGTTTGTTTCTACCTGTTCTTCCTTGGCAATCCTGCAAACTTTGCCAACGGTGATCCAGAAGGACATCCTCTGAACATGCTCGGTACCGTCTATAAAGGCGGATGGGTTGTGCCAATCATCCTCGGCCTCCTCTGTACCGTTATCGCAATGTCTGTAGAGCGCGTACTCGCTATTTCTGCTTGCGCTGGTAAGGGCAACGTAACAAAGTTCACTGAGAACATCAAGAAGGCTCTCAAGGACGGTGACATCGCTAAGGCAGAAGACCTTTGCAACAAGCAGGGTGGCTCAGTAGCCAACGTAGTTCTGGCCGACCTGAAGTCTTATCGCGAGATGGAGGCAGCTCCTATCAAGCTTAAGGAGAAGGTTGCAGCTATCCAGAACGCTCACGAAGAGGCAACAGCTCTGGAGATGCCTACCATGACGATGAACCTCCCAATCATCGCTACCATCGTAACACTGGGTACACTGACCGCTCTGTTCGGAACCGTGCTTGGTATGATACGTTCGTTCGCAGCTCTGGCAGCTGGTGGCGGCGCCGACTCAATGGCACTTTCTACCGGTATCTCTGAGGCCCTTGTGAACACTGCATCAGGTATCGCAACATCTTGGGTATCAGTAGTTGCATATAACTACTTCACCAACAGGATTGACAAGCTGACCTTTGCAATGGACGAGATTGGTTACACCATCGCACACACATACGAAGACAAGCACCCAGAAGCTTAATTTTTACTAACCCTTTAATTTTTATTCGTTTATGGGTAAGCTAAAAATTAAGAAAAGCGACGTCTGGATTGACATGACCCCTATGTCAGACGTGATGGTGCTTTTGCTGACCTTCTTCATGTTGACTTCTACGTTCGTGAAGAATGAGCCGGTGAAGGTAAACCAGCCAATGTCTGTCTCGGAGGTCAAGATTCCGGAGATGAACGTCCTGAACATCGTTGTCGATAAAAACGGCAAGGTGTTTATGAGCATGGACAACCAGAACGACGTGATGACTGTTATCCAGGACATGGATAGCAAGTTCAACCTCGGACTGACTGCCCAGGAGATGAAGAAATTCCAGACAGACCCTATGTGGGGCATGGACCTGGCGCTGCTGAAGCAGTATCTTAATCTGCCTAACGATAAGATGACTGAAGCAATCACAGGCGACAAGGCCGGTATTCCCACAGACTCTACCGAGACTGGCGAAAAGAAGAGCCAATTCCAAGAGTGGGTAACGTCTGTAGTTGATAACACTGATGAGATCAAGATCGCTATCAAGGCTGATTCAGACACTCCATACGAGAAAATCAAGAAAGTGATGTCTGAGTTGCAGGACATGGATCAGAACCGTTACTACCTTATCACATCCTTAAAGACAGGGGAGGATTAAGCAATGGCAAAGAAAGAAAGCAAGCAAAAGAAAATAAACGTACGCGTGGACTTCACGCCTATGGTTGATATGATGATGCTTCTTATCACATTCTTCATGCTCTGTACCTCTCTGGCAAAGCCTCAGTCAATGGAGCTGAGTATGCCGTCAAATGATAAGAACATGCAGGATGAGGATAAGTCAGTGACAAAGGCTTCCTACACCATCACCGTTTACGTTGCGAGCAACGATAAGATCTATTACGTAGAGGGACTGCCAAAGTATGACGACCCAACATGTCTGAAAGAGACAACATGGGGCAAGAACGGCATACGTAAGGTGCTCCAGACCCACGTGACAGAGGATAATACGCAGCCCGTATTGCAGGTGATGAAGGCAAAGGCTGAGCTGGATCTGAAGAAGGAAGAGCTGGCAGACACTGTTTATGCCAAGGAACTTTCTAAGATCAAGGCCGGTGACCTGCCTACAGGAAAGATCCAGACAATGACCATCATCATTAAGGCTACTGATAAGTCAACCTACAAGAACGTGGTTGATGCTCTCGATGAGATGCAGATATGCAGCATTGGTAAGTATGTCCTTGACAAGATTACAGATGATGATAAGAAGCTTCTGAAGGAGCGCAACATCGAGTAATCAGCAATAGCGCCGCAGGGACACAACACCGGGGGCGCAAAAAAAGGACACTCTAACAATTAAAAAAGTAACAAACAATGGCAAAAATAGATCTTATATCTGGTTCATGGGTCGATCTCGTGTTTGAGAACCGTAACCAGACGTACGGAGCCTACGTGCTGAGAAAAGGCACAGGACGCCGTAACGTAATAGCTATTCTGTCTGTTATCTTGCTCGCTATCGCATGTCAGATAGGTCTCACGCTGAAGAATATCGCAGATGAGGCAGCAGCAAGAAGAGCAGCAATGGACCAGGTGACCGAGCTCTCTGCCCTGGAGCAGAAGAAGGAAGCCAAGGTTGAACGTAAGGAAGTTGTTAAGCAGGAGCAGGTACAGCGCGTCGTAGAGAAGGTAAAGAGCTCTGTGAAGTTCACCGCACCTGTCATCAAGAAGGATGATGAAGTAAAGCCAGAGGACGAGCTGAAGACTCAGGACGAGCTCATGAGCTCAAAGGCCGCCATCGGTACCTTTGACGTAAAGGGTAACGATGAGTCAGGTGAAGTGCTGAAGGCTAAGGAGGTCATCGCTACAGAGCCTGTTAAGCCAAAGGAGGAAGAGAACAAAGTGTTCGACGTTGTTGAGCAGATGCCATCTTATCCTGGCGGTAACGGCGCACTCATGCAGTACCTCTCATCACACATCAAGTATCCTGTTATTGCTGAGGAGAACGGCATCCAGGGACGTGTAATCTGTACCTTCGTCGTAGAAAGAGACGGTTCTATCACTGATGTACGCATCGCGAAGTCAGTTGACCCATCACTTGACAAGGAGGCTATGCGCGTCGTTTCAAGCATGCCGAAGTGGATTCCTGGTAAGCAGAACGGTTCTGCAGTACGTGTGAAATATACACTCCCTGTGACATTCCGTCTGCAGTAAACACTAAAAACCAAAGCAGTAATAACTCTATTACGTAATGACAAAGAAGATATCTTACCTTATCGTAGGATTAATACTCACTACCGGCTTTTATTCTTGCATGAGCGAGAATAAAAGCGGTAGAACCGACACTTATTCGTCAGGGGCGATTTCATTCGCCTCTGACGAAAGTTTTAGTCCCATCATAGACGAGGAGCGTGACGTCTTTGAGCACACCTACCCCGATGCCCACCTCACACCGATATACACCAGCGAGTCAGAAGCCATCAATCTGCTGCTGCAAGACTCCGTGTGGATGGCCATCACATCACGCGATTTCAAACCCGAAGAGCTGCAGAGTCTGAAAGACCGCAAGCAATTCCCGCTGAGCATCAAATTTGCATACGATGGTCTGGCATTGATACAGAACAAACAGAACACTGACTCTTGCATCAGTGTGAAAGATATAAGACGCATACTGACCGGCGAAGTGACACGCTGGGACCAGATATACCCCAACTCAAAACGCGGAGAAATCACCGTAGTGTTTGACAACAAACGCTCCGCAACGGTGCACTACGTGGAGGACAGCATACTGGGAGGCAAGCCTATAACCTCACCGAATGTCTATGCCGTAGATTCTACAGCGCAGGTTGTAGCGGCCGTGGAGGATGATTCTAACGCCATCGGCATCATAGGAAGCAACTGGCTGAACGACAAACGCGACAGCACAAACCTCACATTCAGAAAGGAAATACGCCCGATGGCAGTGACAAAGCTCGATGTGGCAAACGTCGCAAACTCATGGAAGCCATACCAATACTACTTCTATAACGGTAACTACCCACTGGTAAGGACACTGTACATACTGCTGAACGACACTCACATGGGACTGCCCACAGGCTTCAAAAACTTTATCATCTCGCAAGACAAGGGCCAGATGATAATACTCAAGGCAGGCCTGCTGCCCGCCTATGGCAACCTCACAGTACGCAGTGTGCATGTCACAGATTAAACATATCAGCCAGAGATACGTCATAATATCGTAAGCAGGCTGCAAACAAACAACCTAAAATAGTAAAACCAAAAAAGCAATACAATATGAAGATTAAGCACATTTTAGTCGGAGCACTGCTGACATTCATCGCAGCTCCAACCATTGCACAAGTAGAGAAGGACGAGGTAAAGGATCAAGTCATCGCAATCATCAAGAGCGGTGCATCCGATAAGGACAAGCAGATTTCTGCCCTCGCAAAGGAATTCAAGAAGGATGCTGCCAAGCTGGCAAGCGTCGGTAAGGCTTATCTCGCAGAGAAAGACTATGAGAATGCGAAGAAATATGCTGCTATGGCTGTCAAGGCCAACAGCAAGTCTGCCGAGGGCTACATCCTTTTGGGCAACATCGCCGTGGCTCAGGACGATGCCGGAGAGGCTGCCACACAGTTCCAGCAGGCTATGTATGCTGATCCAAAGAACCCTAACGGCTACCGTCGCTATGCTCAGATGATGAGTAAGGCATCTCCTCAGGATGCTGTAAACGCACTGGAGACACTCCGCCAGCAGCGCCCAGACTATCCCGTAGATCTCATCGCAGCAGAGATTTACTCTGATGCAGGCAAGATGGACCTCGCCATAAAGTACTATGACAAGGTAAACATCAACGACATGAAGGACTATCAGATTTCTGACTATGCAACGAATCTGTTCCTCTCTCAGAACTTTGACAAGTCACTCAGCATCGCTACACAGGGACACAATAAGTTTGCACGCAACGCCAGCTTCAACCGTTTGATGATGTTCAACAACACCGAGAAGAAGGACTTTGACGCTGCCATCGCCGCAGGTGACAGACTCTTCAACGCTTCTGACTCTGCAAAGATCTCCTCTTTCGACTATGGTTACTACGGTCGCGCACTTGAGGGAGCAGGCAAATATCAGGAGGCCATCGGCATCTATGAGCAGATGTTGGGTGCTGACAACGTAAAGGCTGACGAGAAACTGGAGGTCAACAAGAAGATTTCTGACTGCTACAAGAAGGTTTCTGACTATGCAAAGGCTGAGGAATACCTGAACAAATACATTCAGGCTCACCCACAGTCCTCGTTCTCACTTGAGGAGAGCGTAGCAATGCTCTATGCAGATCAGCTGGCAGACGAAAAGACTCCTGCTGCACAGAAGCAGGCAGCTTATGACAAGGCAGACGCCCTCTACTCTGCTCTGGGACAGAAATATCCTGACAATGCAGCCTATGTAGCCAACAAGCGTGCACAGATGCCATTCTCTCTGGCCATCGACCAGAAGGCTCAGCTGAAGCTGGCAGGCCCACACTACATTGAGTTTGCTAACATCATGGCAGCCAAGAGCGGACGTTCAGCAGGCGAGACAAAGATGCTCATCAACGCATACAACGCCGCTACAGCCTACTACGTACACGTAGCAGACGATATGGAGAAGGCCAAGGAGGTTGCTGCTAAGGTAATCGAGATTGACCCAGAGAACGAGAATGCTAAGGCTATCCTCAGCCTCAAGTAAGTCCCCCACCCCGCTCTATGCCCCACAACACCCCCAGCGGGACGTGACAAACGGCTTATGATACGCCTCATCGCATTAGATCTCGACGGTACACTGACAAACGACGAGAAAATTATAACGCCTCACACCATGCGTAGCCTCATGCAGGCACAGCGTCACGGTGTGAGGCTTTGTCTTGCCTCAGGGCGACCTCCCTACGGCATGCGCCCACTGTCAGAGCAGCTACAGCTGTCGCAATACGGAGGCTTGCTGATATGCTACAACGGTGCACACGTGGAAGAGTGCGCCACCGGGCGTGTTTTCGTAGAGCAACAGTTGGATACCACGGTGCTTCCGGAGCTGCAACAGTGGCAGGAAAAGACTGGGCTGACGCTGATGACATACCACGACAGCCACATCTACACCGAGCAGCCGGACAACCACTACGTGCGTATCTCATGCCGGAACAACAAGATGGAGGCACTGAAAGTAAATCATTTTGCTACCGATGCCCCCCACCCCATCAACAAATGCCTCATGGTAGGGGTTCCTGAGACTGTCAGACAATGGGAGACAGCACTGCAACAAGCCTTCAAAGGCAGGCTGAACATACTGCATTCCACACCTTATTTCATAGAATGTCTGCCGCCACACATAGACAAAGGCCTCGCTTTAGAGGCGCTATTGCCGCTCATAGGGCTGCAACGCGATGAGCTGATGGCCTTCGGAGACTCATACAACGACATCGGAATGCTGCACTATGCAGGCATCGGAGTGGCAATGTCAAACGCCGAAGAGGAGGTGAAAGCCTTTGCAGACTATATCACCTCCTCGAATAACGATGACGGCATTGCAGCCGCATTAAATCACTTTAGAAACCTGATTACAGACTAAACTCAGTGCTTAAAGCCTTTCTAAGCGTCTGATTACAGGTTAGCCTCAAACTTTTCCTGGAGCTTTGGCTTGCTGGCAGCGCCTACGAACTTGTCAACCATCTGACCATTCTTGAAGAACAGGATGGTAGGAATGTTGCGGATGCCATACTCGGCAGCAATCTCCTCACACTCTTCTACATTACATTTGCCTACTACCATGCGGCCTTCATACTCATCGGCCAGCTGAGAGATGATAGGCGAAATCATCTTACACGGTCCACACCACTCTGCCCAGAAATCTACTACGAGAGGCAATTCGCCGCCTTTAAGAGAAGCAAAGTTCTCACTTGTGATTGTTACTTCCATTGTTTTTACTGTTTAATTTATGGCGAGGCGACATGTCTTCCCGCCGTAGGTTAATACTATTATGGTGGCTTCTATTTACTTCCACCGTACTGTTTACTTGATAAATAGTTTAATACACTCGTTTATCATTATTGCAACAACCGTGCCATGAGGCGATATCAGAAGCCGTCCAGCTCATAATACTCATCCTCCAGGGCATCTGTCGAGGGCTTTTCATCCTCTATGATAATCTCTATCTCCTCGTCTTCGCCCTTCTTGCCAGAGTCATCGATGATGATTACCTCTTCTGAATTATCCGGAGTAGCCTGAGATTCTGGAGTTACCGGGATGGTTATCTCATTCTGATTCTCCTGTGCTGCAGGCGCTGTAGGAGCCACTGGGATGGTTATCTCATTCTGATTCTCCTGTGCTGCAGGCGCTGCAGGAGCCGCTGGGATGGTTATCTCTGTACTATTTTCCGGAGTTGCTGGGGTTACCGGAGTTTCCGGATAATCCGGAATAACCGGAGTTTCCGGAGTTGCCGGGATGGTTATCTCACCCTGATTGTCCTGCGTTGCAGGCTCTGTTGGAGCCGCTGGGATGGTTATCTCAGTACCATTTTCCGAAGTAGCCGGAGTTTCCGGAGTCGCAGGAATGGTCATTTCGCTCGGAATAACAGGAGTGTCCTGAACTTCTGGAGATTCCGGAGCCACCTGAATCTCAGGGATTTCTGGTGTCTCAGGGATTTCAATGGCTATCGGAATAGTCCTTTCTTCCTCCAGTTCGGCCTCTTCCTCTGACTGCGGCGTTGTTGGCATAGCGCCACCCGGAGCCACTTCCTCTGTGGGCAGCGCCGGTGTTACCGGGTCTTCCTCGGTCTTCATAGCCTGACGCTCAGCTTCGCGTTCATCCGCAGCAGCCCGTGCAGACGGTCTCTTAGCATCCAGTTCTGCCTCTGATACGATTACCGGCTCATAGAGCATCTCAGGTCTTAGCACCTTAAGCGACGAGAAGTGCTCATCAAAGAACTCGTCATACTCATTGTAACTGTACCTTGTGCCGAGCATCTGCAGGTTCTCTTCTGATATGACTATCGGTCTTGCCTTACCCATCACGGCCCTCACGCCCTCCTGTTGCAGCAGGATGAGCGAGTACTGCCGGGCCTCGTCATAGTTTCTGAAGCCGCTGATGGTGAGGTGGTGCAGCCCTGCCGCATCCTCTATTGTCATGTCAAAAGCACGTCCCAGGAAGTTTGTAAAGTTGAAGCGTGCCACCTGGAAGAGCAGCTTATTCTCGTCAATCGAATCTGGCGGGTATGCAAATATGAAGAGGAAATTGGCATTCCGCTCCTCTGAGAGGCGTTGTGCGTCGGTGGTGTCACGGTTCTCCATCACCATCGTTCTACGGTCCCAGACGCCCGTTAAATCGAATTTAGCGCCCCTTAAGCGCCTGCCCTCCTTCACGCCGTTGACAATCATGCCCGCCATTTCGCTGACAGGGCTCTTCGGATACTCCTTCACGATCCTCTCCATAGCATGCAGACATGAGTCAGGATCGCCGTTGTTCAGACGCGTCAGACCATCAAGGAATATGAAACGGTCCCTGTTTTCGCCTAACGGGAAGCGTGAGGCCGAGAGTTCATTATTGCGATACACCTCTGTGCTACGGTCTGCTTTGAAGGCCTCGTATGTTGCTCCATAGATGGAATCCTCTATCTGTTTGCCATAGACGGCATTCTCTACGAAGTACTTATCTGTAAGCAAAGTAGTGAGTTTCGACTGCGGATAGAGCACCGCCATTGTATCCACGTATGCCTGTGCCTCTGCCGTCTCGCCTCTGCGCGAGTGGAGGAGGAACATGTGATAGAACACCTCATCCTTCGGTTCAAACTCTGGGAAATCGGTCAGCAGCCTGTCAAACGCCTTCTTACTCATCGGCAGGTTGTCCAGTTTGTCCTTAAAGATTATTGCGGAATGCAGCAACGCATCCTTTATTATATCGTTGCTCGCCGCTATCTGTTCCTCTGTGAACGGTATCTGAGCGATGTAATACTCTCGCTTATGGGGGTCATTGACAGCCGAATCGAGTCTCTCCTCTTCCTTCGCCTTCAGTTCTTCAGCCTGTGCTATTGAGTCTCTCTGCGCCTCTGTCAGCTCGGCAGTCTCCTCTTCGCTTGCTCCTCCCGCCACTACGGTCTTGTTGTTTCTCTGCCAGTCGTCCACGTTCTCGCGGCGTCCCCACAGACGTTGGAACGCCTGCTTACCCTGCATGACGGCCTGCGGGCTGTAGAAATACCACGTCGTAGAGCCCGGCTGCTGCGTTGTCGGGGCAACGGGAGCCGGCCTGCTCTGCGTCTGTTGCGGCGCATACTTCTGCTGTGCCTTTGCCACAGCATCCTCTGAAGCCTTGGCAGCCTCTTCCTTTTCCTTCTTCTTCAGGGCCTCTATCACGCGGTCTATGGCGGCATTACGGTCGGGTTCATTCATGCGTCCCAGTGCCTGCAAGGAGTCCTGCAGGTGGATAGACTCGGTGTATGGTGCCAGCTCATCAAGTATCTTTGAGCGTCGTGACAGCTCCTCGTAGTCCGGTCTGTCCTTGTCCAACAGTCCTATAGCCTCGCCATAGCAGCGCTGCGCGTCGCCATAACGCTCCTTTGCCCAATAGATGTCACCCAGATGGAGCAGTAGCACGCCCTTCTCTATACCCGAGCGCGTGGCCTTCTCATTGCCTTTCTCGTAGGCAGATATTGCGTTGGCGGTGTCTTTCTCAGCCATATAGATATTGCCTATAGCGTAGTACACCTGGTCCAGATAGTCCTTGTTATTATCATTGCGCGCCATTCTCCTGAGGCGGCTGATCATCTTCTTTGCCTGTCCCTGTGCCATCACCTCTGTCATGGCGATACGCGCGTTGAAATCGAGGATATATGGTGGGTTCTGCTTTACGGTCTTTCTGAATGCCTCATACGCCTCCTCACGCCGTCCCTGCGATGCCAGCAGCTGTCCCAGCAGGAAATACTCCCTGGCTCGCTGCTTGGAGCGCATCTCGTGCTTTATCACCTTGCGCAGGTATTCTATGGCCTTCTCCGTCTCGCCGGTGTGCAGGTAATAGTCACAGAGCGTGTAATCCCACTCCTTGCGGGCTCTCCAGTCTATGCTGTCGCGCTGCATGTTGCGTATCACATCCTCCGCATCATACATCCAGTCGCTCTCTATGTAGCATTTTGCGAGCCACGCCCGTGCCTTACCATATATCGCCGGCTGACCTTTATAGAGGCGTGACATATAGGAGAAGGTGGCAGCTGCCTCGTCAAAGGAGCCTTTATAGAACTGCGAACGGCCCATTAGCATCCACGCACGCCACAGGAAGGGGTTGTACTCACGCCTGGAGAGCCACTCGATGTCCTTTTCCGTCTTGCGGCGATCCTTGGTCCACTCGGGCTTGGCCTTGATGCTGTGCAGCTGTATCGTCTTCTGGGCCTTTGTGATGGCAGTCTCGAAGTTGCCCTTACCAAGTTCGCGGCTCTTCTTATTGCCTACGGTGTAGAGCGGTATCTGCTCAGTATAGTTATCCTGATTGCCCTTCTCCTTCTCCAGTGAGCCGTCAATATACGCCAACGTACCGTTATAATAAGTATTATAGCGGCCCGTAAAGGCATGCCAACGTCGTGTCATGGCTGTATTCTTCTTTGTAGAACACGCCGCGACAATCATCATCAGCAGACATGCCAGAACTATATATGGTACTCTCTTTTGTATATCGAATCTATGGTTCTGTTGCCCCTACAGGGCGTATTATGCATTAATCATTGTGCATTAATCTTTGTGCATTCTGAATTATGAATTATGCATTAATCATTGTGCCTTCTCAATCGTGAACCCTGCCGTCCTTAGGTCATCCCAGAACGATGGGTAGCTCTTGCTTACCACGCCGGGGTTATTAATCCTGAGGCCTGGGAACATAATGGCAGCAGGCGCGAAAGCCATTGCCATGCGGTGGTCCTCATAGGTGTCTATCACCGGATTCTCGTCTGGCTGGCACCGTGAGCCGTCCCATATCAGCGTGCCCTCGTTCCTATCGTCCAGGATGTATCCCAGTTTCTCCATCTCTTTCTTCAGCGCCGCAATGCGGTCTGTCTCCTTGATGCGCAGCGTCTGGAGACCTGTGAAGCGGAACGGAATGTCGAGCAGAGCGGTAGCCACTACCACCGTCTGTGCTAGGTCTGGCTGGTTGATAAAGTCAAAGTCCAAGCGCGGCAGCACACGTCTCTGTGCCGTAAGCGTCACAGTGTTGGGTGACAGCTGCACCTTAGCCGCAAAGGTCGTCTTGACGCCGAGCATACTGAAAATGTATCTCACAGCCGAGTCACCCTGTCTTGAACTGTCCATCAGTCCCGGCAGAACCACGCGAGATGTCTCTGTCGCAGCATCGCCGCCGTGAGACTTCGTCATCAGGGCCAGTATCTCATACCAATAGCTGGAGGCTGTCCAGTCATTCTCTATGACAAACGGCACATGCTCGTACAGCTTAGGCTTTACTTCTATCGTGGCGCCGTCAATCCACTCCACGTCGGCCCCGAACTCCTTCATGGTGCATATCGTCAGCTCTATGTAGGGTCGCGATATGATGCTGCCCGTGAGGTGGAGCGTCAGTCCCTGCGACATTGCTGGTCCTGCGAGCAGCAAGGCCGATATGAACTGTGATGACACATTGCCGGCTATGTCTATATGGCCTCCCTCCAGCTGTCGCCCTCTTATGCGCAGCGGTGGAAAGCCTTCCTCTTCCACATAGTCTATTGACGCTCCGAGGCGCCGGAGAGCATCTACCAGCACCGCTATAGGACGATGCTTCATGCGCTCAGTACCTGTGATAACATGCTCACCGGAGTCTGAACGCGAACTGAGCAGTGCCGTGAGAAAGCGCATTGCAGTGCCGGCAGCCTTGATATCTATCTCATAAGGCATGTCGGTCAAGGCAGCTATCATCACGTTTGTATCATCACAGTGGCTGAGGTTCCACGGTTTATCACTATTCCCAGACAGTGCATTGGCTATCAATGCCCGGTTACTTATACTCTTCGATGCTGGAAGAGAAACGGAAAGATCCAATGTTTTTGGAGGATATACAATATATTGCATACTGCAAAAGTACAAATTATAAGGAATATCTCCAAGCAGAGGTGATGAAAAGCAACATTTTCACACTTTTTAGAACTATCAGCGCAATAACCTATTGCATGTATCGTTAATTTTTCATACCTTTGCACGGCAATTGCAAATTGTACATAGTAAATTGTACATAGTAAATTGTACATGGTACATAACCACGGGATGTAGCGCAGTTGGTTAGCGTACACGTCTGGGGGGCGTGTGGTCGCCAGTTCGAGTCTGGTCATCCCGACACATTTTACATTATATGCTCAACTAATACAACGGAGCCGATGAAACTTCTGTTTCACCGGCTCCTTTTTTGTTATTCATACCCCTTCCCCTTTGGGAGGGACAGGGTGAGGCTTTCCTCACTCAGAGGAGAATCAAACGAGGCATTTATTCCTCTTCTTTATCTTTAGCCCACTTCTCCTTTGCCTTTTCCATCTCATTCTCTACGTGGCGCTCCATCTCTGTCTTGGAGCCGCGGGATATCACGCTATGCTCATAGAGGCTTAGGTAGTAATCACCCTGATAGAATTTCACTTGGAGCATTATATTCATGGTTACAGGGTAGTTAGGATCATTGGCAGGAGGATCCATGAAGCGATACTTATATGTCACCTGTGCATTCAGCTGGTCTTCAAAGTATGAGGTCTCAATATTGTAATCCTTTACAGGGAAGAGCTCATACTGTTTCTTTAGCCTTGCTCTAATTTCCGCAGGCAACTGAATGACCGTATCATTAGGATAATATACCAACATGCTCAAGGCAGAGTCAATCTGATTATTTTTCAATGCCTCCATAAACTCGCCAGCCATTGTGAATGCACGCACCGTATCCTCATGGGTTATCAGCGGTGCCTCTGGCAAGTCGAGCTTCTCCTTAGCACTCTTCTCCTTGCATGATGTGAACACAGATGACATGCCTGCGCTCAATACCATAGCAAGGGCTAAGAGAAATATGTTTCTTCTCATAATTATAAATTAAAAATTATGCATTATAAACTATGCATTATACATTAAGAATTCTGCATTATGCATTAAACAAAAGTGAAGGGCTCAGGCCATTGCTGACGCTGAGCCCTTCGGCTTTTATGTTAAATTATGTAGTGCTTTCGCTTACTTTGCGCCACCAGGGTTGGTGTTAGGCTGTACAGTAACAGTTACGGTGTACTTGATGTTCTTCAGCCACTTGGTCTGAATTGTTACATCGAACTGGATCTTGATAGCCTGCTTCAGAGCGTTACCATTCTGGTTCTGGAACTGGAAGTGCTTCTGACCGTCAGCGCAGTCAATGATAGCAATCAGGAAGTACTGGTTGTTCTCGCTATCCTTGATGTCTGAAACCTTAGTCTTGCACTCTGTGCCGATAGAACCATCCTTGTTGTAGTTGGTCTTAGCGTTGTTGATGTCATAAACTGGCTCACCAACGATGTACCACTTGTCAAGACCTGGAGTAGCACCTGCACCGAGAACGGTACGATACTGACCGAATGTCTCCTTCAGACCGAAGAGGCCAGAGATAGCAGGAGAAGCTACAGAACCTGGGTAATCAGTACCACCGATGTTGGTAGTAGTGATCTGGTCCTTAACCTCAAGAGTAACGTTGTTGTTGATTGTTGTCAGAGGCTTCTCGAAGCGAACGAGATACTTATCCATGTCAACATCGAGTGTGCACTGTGTACCAACGAGCTTAACAGGAACAGCGTTCTTGATAGTGTTAACGTCAGTTGTCTCATCAGCTGTGTAGTTCACGAGCAGGAGAGCACCATCAGTTGGCTGACCGTTCTTACCAGGATTACCACCCTCATAGAGCTGTACCTTTGTACCACCAACAATCTCAACAGCTAAAACATCCTTGTAGTAGAGTTTCTGCTTGTCAGCTGACAGAGTCCATGCGTCAACTGTCTTACCAGCTTTTGTCCATGTCAGGTCACCAGGCATGAGATCCTTCAGACGAGCCTCGTCAAAGATAATCTTAACAGAATCAGCAACTGCTACCTTCTGTACACCAGCGCCATCGTTCTCTACCTTGTAAACGTTAACGAGCAGTTCCTTATCAGTCTGAGGAGCCTGTCCATTGATAGTGTAGTTGTTCAGCAGGTTGTTGATGAACTGAGCGTCTGTGAAGCCCTGACCCTCACCATAGATAGGATTGTTTGTCAGAGTTGGGTTAGATGTAACAAACTTCTTGATGTTGTCGAGAGAGTATGCCTCAGAAGAACCACCCTGGAAGTCCCAAGCTGTCTGGTTGTACTTAGCACCTGCAGCAATCTTTGGACCTGGGTAATGGATAGTAGCCTTAACTGGGATGATGAATGCTACGTCCTTAGTCAGCTTATCCTTAACAACGATGTAACCCATACGTGTTACGTCCTTACCATCATAGAGATCCTTCGTAAGCTTCTCAGAAGCATTGAAGTCGAACTTGATGTTGTGAGCCTGGCTTGGCTGAGAAGCAGACCAGTTGTCAGTAACAGTACCAACAGCCTTGGTTGCATCAGCATCGGCAGCAGCTTCAGCGGTGCCATAGAGAACAGTATCGAACTCGAAGATAGCGTGGAATGTGGTCTGGTCGAAGCCCTGACCGTCTGCGCTAGCCCAAGCATAGAACTTGTTAACCTCAGCTTCCATGATCTTAGAGCCGTAAACATTACCGCAACCCCAATCGAAGCTGAATGCCTGCTCATCATAGGTTCTGGTCTCAATAGACTCACGTGCCCACTGGATGCGATAGAAGCGAACGTCAACAACCTGGTTGTTAACAGTATCCTTCAGTACAACCTGGATAACAGGAGTCTTACCGATAGCGTCACGGTTCTTACCGTCAGTGATAGTACCGTCAGCAGCGCAAGAAGAAAGGATGTCGTTACCATTCTCGTCAACAGTAATCTTAGCGTACTTAGCCTGATCTGTAGCGTCAGTAGTCTCGTTCTCGTTCTTGATGTTGTACTCAACAACATTGTGCTCAAACTTCAGACCATAAGACTTGTAGTCAACAAGCTTACCATTTGTATCACATACATCGTCCAATGAGTTAAGGTTGAGAGTCTTGTTGTACTGTACCTTCTTCAGTATATGCAGAGCATCCCATGGGTACTTGTAGTGGAGAGCTGCAGCAGAGCTTGGGTTAGTGTTCTTAGCGAACTCAGTGTAGATCTCAGAGAATGCATAGAAGTGTGGAGCTACGCCATTCTCCTTAACACCCTTCTGGTGGATACGAACCTTGCTGGTCTCCTCATAGAGGCGTGCCCAGTCAGAGTAAACAGCAGCGCTCTCCTCACCGTCTGTGAGCTGATCCTTAGCGATGTTAGCCTTCAGAGAAACGATAGTGAAGTCAACGTTACCATTGTTGATCTGGTTCTGATTGGTTGACTGCTGTACGTTCTTAGTCAGCTTAACAATCAGCTTACCGTTTTCAACCTCGTAACCAGCTACGTTCAGCTTGATGCCGTCCTTCACGTTGTCCTGACGTGTGAGGTAGTTTGTAGCATAGTTCTGCAGATACTCCAGAGAAGCGATGCACTCTGTTGTAACACCTGTTGGGTTAACATAGTATGTAGCAGTTGTAGTACCGTTGTCAATCAGGAATGAGTCTGGTTTAGCAACAGCGTTGTC
>JAEEGL010714692.1_pt1 | contig 20959 bp, 17 predicted proteins | sample 9134231 | NCBI WGS metagenome assembly JAEEGL01 (sample SAMN16246548, study PRJNA631951) | gut metagenome | biome: gut microbiome; feature: rumen; material: fiber-attached | host: Bos | place: Iran: Karaj | collected 2018-10
ACCTCATCCGGCCCGCTTCGCGGCCCACCTTCCCCTCAAAGGGGAAGGCATTGGAGACCCGCGCCCCTCGAAGGGGAAGGCATTGGAGACCCGCGCCCCTCAAAGGGGAAGGCGTTGGGGGACGGCGAGGGGCGGAGGACGAAAAAGCCCCCGGAGGACGGGCGTCCTCCGGGGCGGTTCACAACGTATTCTTTATATGATTTATATTATATAGGTAGGCCGTGCGATCAAAGCTGTGCGCTCAGCCGGGAATCCGTACGTCGCCGGAAGGCCGCGAGGGATCAAAGCTCTGCAAGAAAGCGGGGGGACACATCATCCGCGGGGGAACACCTCATCCGGCCCGCTTCGCGGCCCACCTTCCCCTCAAAGGGGAAGGCATTGGAGACCCGCGCCCCTCGAAGGGGAAGGCGTTGGGGAGCAAAATCAGATCTCGTCGATGCGCGGATCCCAGACCGAGACGCGCTTTCCTTCCCGCACGGAAAGGTAGCAGGCCAGGACCAGCCGCAGGGTGTTTCGTCCCTCCTCGGCGGTGCAGACCGGGCCGGCCTCGCCCCTGAGGTAATCCGCGAAGGGCTTCGCCTGGGCCTTCAGGCGCTCCCCGTGCGCCGCGGGGCTCGGGATCCCGCTGGGGGTCCAGTCCTTGTCGCCGTTTTTGAACCATTTCAGCCCGGGCTGGCCCGCGGGACGCGGGAGCGCGGTGCTGACGGCGTCGCCGTAATACTGCTGGATCGACCCGCCGGTGAGGTAGATCTCGGTGGTGATCTCCGACGCGGAGGTGGTGAAGCCGCAGGAGATCTCCGCGATCATGCCGTCCGCGTATTTGAAAAGCGCCACGCCGTTGTCGTTCGGGATCTTCGGGTTCGCCATGGTGGTCATTTCGCACATGACCGTCTCCGGCATGCCGAACATCCACTGCATCATGTCGATGGGATGGGCGGAATCGTCGGCGAAGATGTCGCGGTTCAGCTCCGGCGCGACGTGCCACGCCGTCTCGAAATTCGCCCAGAGATGGGTCGCAAGCCCGTGACGGCGGCGGTAATGGCAGACCTTGCCGAGACTTCCGTCGTGCACCAGTTCCTTCATCCGGATATTCTGCGGATCGGTGCGGCTCTGCCAGCCCATGGTGAATTTGACGCCGTTCCGCCTGACCGCGTCGACGATGCGGTCGGCCTCCTTCATGTGCAGCGCCATCGGCTTATAGAGGATGATATCTTTTTTCGCATCGGCCGCGCGCTCGACGTATTCCGCGTGGAAGCTCGTCTCGCTCGTGATCGCCACCGCGGAAATATCGCTCGCAAGAAGCTCGTCGAGGCTCGAAAAACACGGGATCCCGAGCTTTTCGCAGCCGTCGGCCGCCCGCGCTCCGTCCCGGTCCCAGCCGCCCGCAAGCTTTACGCCGTATTCGGGATGGGCGTTCCATTCGCCTCCGAAGGAAAATACGTGGCCGTGTGCAAATCCGATGATTCCGACCTTGATCATGACCGTTCCCCTTTCTTTTCTCTCGTTTGTCCGGTTCCAGTATAGCGCGGGAAGCCGCGCCTGTCAATCGCGATTTCCCGCGCCGCGGCCCGCCGCGGGACGTTTTCTCCGCGTGACGAAATTTCCGGGCGATTTTTGTGACTATTTCACAAGGCGGAATTTGTATCTTTCTCTTGATTTTGTGATACCGCTGGGGTAAAATCAAAGCGTGAGCCCGCGCCGTCTGCGGCGCGGGCGTATCCGACGATTCGAGAGTTTTTACGGAGGTATGTGAAAATGAAGCTTGGTGTGAACACCGTTCTGTTCAAGGGCTTCGGCGTCAAGGAGGCCTTCAAGGCCATCAAGCTCGCCGGCTACGACGGAGCGGAGCTTTCCTGCATCGAGGGCATGTGCGAGCATCTGGTGCTCGACGCCTGGGAGACCGAAGCGCCCCTGGTGCGCGCGGCGGCCAGAGAAGCCGGGATCGAGCTCCTTTCCATGGAGGTGGCAAGCCTGAACGAAGAGCGGCTGAAAAAAGCCTTCGCCGCGGCGCGTTTCCTCGGGATCCCCGTGGTCAACGTGGGGCCCGGCGGCAAGACCGGCGACGAGGAATCCTTCCTGAACGCGGTCGCCACCCTGAAAAGCCGCGCCGAGCTCGCCGCAGAATACGGCGTGAAGCTCTGCTGCAAGGCGCACGTGGGCTGCGCCATCGACTCCACCCCCACCACGCTGCGCGCCGCCGGGCTTCTGGATCTGCCTTCCTTCGGCGTGGATATGGATCCGAGCCACATCTGGCGCGCCGGCGAAAAGCCGGAGAACGCGCTCGCCGCAGTGGTCGCCCGGATGGGACACGTGCACATCCGCGACTGCAAGGGGCCCGGCCCCTCGCCCGGAGCGCCGGCCGATCAGGCCTGCGGACGCGGCGAGATCAATCTCTTCGGCTATTTCAAGGCGCTGACCGATTTCGGTTACGACGGACCGGTCTGCCTGGAAGTCATCGGACCCGAGCAGACCATGCCCCAGGCGATGGCCATCGCCGCCGAAAGCTACGGCTACATGAACGCGTGCCTGAAGATCCTCGGCGCGCGGTAAGGGAGGAAACGACTATGGGAAACAAGCTGCCGAACATTCTCTTCTTCGGGATCGATTCCCTCCGGCGGGACCACATGAGCAACTACGGCTATTCCCGCCTGACCACGCCCCACATCGGCAAGTACGCCGAGGGCGGCGTGACCTTTGAAAACTGCTTCTCGCCCCACATTCCCACCACCCCCGGCTATTCCAACATGCTGACCGGGCGCGACTGCTTCGGCACCGACGTGGTGGGCCTTTCCCAGCCGAAAATCATCGACGGCGTCCCGGTCCTGGCCGAGGTGCTGCGCGACCGCGGCTACAACACCACCTGCGTGGGCTTCCAGGGCAACGCCGCCGGACGCGGCTACGACAAGTACATCAGCTTCTCCGGATGGGGCCCCGACCGCGAGGACGGACGCGCCCACAAGGCCGAAGCCCTCAACGAGGTCGCCATCCCCGAGCTGGAGAGACTGGCGAAGGAGGACAAGCCCTTCTTCCTCTTCCTGCGCCACATGGATCCCCACAGCCCCTACCTGCCGCCCGAGCCCTTCCAGCATATGTTCTTCCAGGGCGATCCCTGCGATCCCGCCGATCACCGCATGGAAAAGGTCTACGCCTTCCGTCCCTTCGCCGACTACATCGCAAGCTGGATCCCCAAAGGCTGCACCAATCCCGACTACGTGATCGCTCAGTACGACGCCGCCCTGGCTTACATGGACGCCTCGATCCAGCGGATCCTGCAGAAGCTCGCCGATCTGGGCATCGAGGACGACACCATCGTCGTCTTCGTCTCCGACCACGGCGAGACCCTTTACGACCACGACTGCTACTTCGACCATCACGGCATGTACGAGCCGACCCTGACGGTGCCGCTGATCATCCTCTGGAACGGACATCTGCCGGCGGGCAAACGCATCCCCGACATCTGCCAGCTCAAGGATTTCATGCCCACGCTTCTGGATCTGATGGGCGTCGAGACCGGTCTCCCCTTCGACGGACGGAGCCTGATGCCTCTGATCCGCGGCGAAGAGCGCGAGCCGGAGCCGGAATTCTACATCACCGAATGCACCTGGATGCGCAAGCACGGCTGGCGCACTCCCGAATGGAAGCTGATCGTCTCGCTGGAGCCCGACTTCCACTTCAAGCCGATGCTCGAGCTCTACAACCTCATCAAGGATCCTCTGGAAAATCACAACGTGGCCGACGAAAACCCCGAGGTGGTGGAGATGCTGCGCGCCAGGATGGAGGCTTTCATCGCAAAGCGTGAAAAGGAAGTCGGCCGCACCGACCCGATCTACCGGAACTTCCTTGCCAACGACCGGCCCTTCGCCTCTTCGGAGGAGGCTTACTACGGAAAGTACATCGGCGGCATCGAAGACGCCGTCAAGCTGCAGAAGCAGGACAAATAAAGGAGGAACGCGAATGCTGAGAGTCTGCGTCATCGGCCTGGGACACATCGGGAACCTGCACGCGACCATCTACAAGGAAGACGAAATGGTGGAGCTCGTCGGCGTGTGCGATCTGATCGAGGAGCGCGCAAAGGCCGCCTCGGAACGCCTCGGCGTTCCCTACTGGCTGGACGCGCCGACCATGCTCCGGGAAGTCAAGCCCGACCTGGTCTCGGTGGCCACCGGCGGATACGAGTATTCCTCCGATCACTGCCTGCCCACGATCCAGGCGCTGGAGGCCGGATGCCACGTGCTGTGCGAAAAGCCCATCTCCAACTCCATCGAGGACGGGCGGCGCATGGTGGCGGCGGCAAAGAAAAACGACCGCTGCTTCGCCCTGGACTTCAACCACCGCTTCACCCCCGCCGCACGCACGGCGAAGAAGTGGCAGAACGAGGGACGGATCGGCGACCTGCTCTTCTGCAACATGGCGCTGTGGATCGGAAAACCCCAGCCTCTGGAATCCCCCTATTATCACCTGAAGGCCCTGAATCCCCATTCCTGCGAGATCATCCGTTACTTCATGGGCGACGTGGAGGCGGTGCAGTGCTTCGCGATGATGGCGCCGGGACGCAATATCTGGTCCACGGCCTCCATCAACATGAAGTTCAAGTGCGGCGCGGTGGGTCATCTGACCTCCAGCTACGACATCGCCCGCGGCCATCCGATGGAACGGTGCGAGGTGGCGGGTCTGAAGGGCCGGCTGGTCTTCGAGGACATGTGGCGCGAGGCGACCCTTTACCCCGCGGGCGATCCGGTGAAGCTCGTGTATACCAATCCGGTCTTCGGCGGATATTCCAATTTCGACGACACCTTCCGGGAGAGGATCCGCTGCTTCGTGCGCGAAGTGGCCGCCGGCACCCGTCCCGAGGATATCGACGGCAGCGGCCTGCAGGGCCTGAAGGCCCAGATGATCATCCACGCCGCCATCGAATCGCTGGACACCGGGCGCGTGGTCTATCTGGAAGAAATGTTCCCCGACGTTTACGCCTGAAAAGGGCGACATCAAAGAGAAGGAGAAAATGAATATGGCAATCAAAGTAGCGATCGTCGGTATGGGCGGCATCGGCAACACCCATGCGAGAGTCTATATGCAGGATCCCCGGGCGGAGCTTGTCGCGGTATGCGATCTGGTGAAGGAAAAGGCCGACAAGGCCGCCGAAGCCTACGGCTGCCGCGCCTTCTACGACGAGGAGGAAATGCTCAAGGCCATGCCGGAAATCGAAGCGGTGTCGGTCACCACTTCGGGTTACGACAACGGTTCCATGCACTTTGAGCCGGCGATGCTGGCCCTTTCCTACGGCAAGCACGTTCTGGTGGAAAAGCCGATCTGCGCCGACATCCGCGACGCGCGGGAGCTGGTCGCCTACGCCGACAGACAGAAGCTCTACCTCGGCTGCGATCTGAACCACTACTTCACCGGTCCGGCTTACGACGCCGACAAGATGATCGCGAACGGCGATATCGGCGAACTGGTCTACTGCGTTCACAAGGTCGGCTTCAACGGCAGCGAAAAGAAGTACGGCGGCGCGGGCTCTCCCCGCTGGCTGACCCCGTACTCCCACATCAAGGCCTTCTGCGCCCATCCCTTCAGCGTGATGCGCCATTTCTGCGGCGACATCGTGGGCGTGCAGGCTTTCCTTTCCAAGCCCGGCGTGCGCGCCACGGCCTGCGATCCGATGCTTTCCATCTGCTCGATCCACGTGAAGTTCGCCAACGGCGGCGTCGGCTACCTCCTCAGCCAGCGCGGCGACGCCATGTTCGGGCTGGGCGGCTGGTGGAGCTACGAGCACGCCGGCACCCGCGGCACCTTCTGCATCGAGAACGCGGTGGAGAAGCTGCATTACTGGGATGTGGACAAGGTCGAAAACCCCGGCATGGCCTCCCCGACGCCGGTGACCAAGGACTACGGCGTCTCGGACTTCGGCAGCACCTTCCCGAACCGGATCGGCGCCTTCCTGGAGGATCTGGAGAACAAGGTCCCGCGTGAATACCTCCGCGCCTCCGGCCGCGACGCGCTGGCCACGCTGGAATACACCTTCGCCGCCATCAAGTCCTACGAGAACGGCGGCATCCTGGTGGTGCCCGAGATGCTCCCGCCGCTCCACGGCGACATCTCCAGAGTCTGGTAATCCATGAATTTTCTTCTGATCAACGCCGATCAGCTCCGGCACGACGCGGTGGGATACCGCGGACTGCGGGATGTGAAGACTCCCAACCTGGACCGGCTGGCCCGGGAGAGCGTCGATTTCCGGGAGGGGTTCACCCCCCTCCCGGTCTGTTCTCCCGCGCGTCAGTCGATCCTTTCGGGACGTCATCCCGACAGCTTCGGCGCCCAATGGAATTACGATTTTATCCCCACGCCGCGGCTGGATCCGGCCTGGTGCTGGCCCCGCGCGCTCGAAAGCCGGGGCTGGAACACCGGTTATGTCGGCTCCTTCCACGTGGCGCCCGAGCGCGACGCCCGTCCCTACGGCTACCGGGATTTTATCAGCAGCGCGGAGCACAAAAAGCTCCTGTCCGAAAAATACCCCGGCGCGGTCTACTCCGGCGGATGGTTCGGCTGTCCGAGCCCGATCCCGCTGGAGGACAGCGCGACCCACTGGACGGCCGGGAAGGCGGTCTCTCTTCTGGAAAAATACGTCTCGTCCGACAGGCCGTGGCACCTCTGGGTGGACTTTGAGGAGCCGCATCTCCCCTGTCGTCCCTCGGCTCCCTTCGACGCCATGTACGATCCCGCCTCGATCGCTCCGTGGCCGGGATACGGCGACGACTTTCACGACAAGCCTTACATCCACCGCCAGCAGACCTGGAGCTGGGATACCGACGCGTGCACCTGGGAAAGGGATTTCGCGCCCATGGTCGCCCGGTATTTCGGCGTGGTCAGCCAGCTGGACGACGCGATCGGCCGGATCCTCGACTGCCTCCGCCGGAGCGGAAAGTGGGACGACACCGTCGTCGTCTTCACCTCGGACCACGGAGACATGTGCGGAAGCCATCAGATGCTGGACAAGCACTACGTGCTTTATGACGACATCCTGCGGGTCCCCTTCCTGGTGAAATACCCCGGAGCCGCGCCGCGGGTCAGCGGGGAATTCGTGCAGAACACGCTCGACCTTCCCGCCTCGCTTCCCGCGTGGCTGGGGATCGATCTGCCCGTTCCCTCTCACGGCCGTCCTCTGCCGCTCGCGGCGGAGGAGGAAAAGGGCCGGCGGGAGATCGTCTCCACCTCAAACGGCCAGCAGTTCGGACTGTATACCGCCCGGGCCATCCGCACGAAAAAGTGGAAATATGTGTGGAACCTTACCGACGTGGACGAGCTTTACGATCTGGAATCCGATCCCGGCGAAAAGGAAAACCGCGTTTCGGATCCCTCTCTTCGCGAACTGCTCGCCGATCTGCGCCGGCGGCTCTGGGATGATCTCGCGGCGCACGGCGATCCCTTTACCGGAAGCGCCTGGCTCAGGCACCAGCTTCTGGACGGCAGGATCGTGCCGCCGGAGCTTGCAAGGAAAGGGACCCCATGAAAATCGCGGCATTTTACGAAAACGTCGCCGAGGGCGCCCGCGCTTCCGGCGTCTCTCTGGAAAAGGCCCTCTCCGGTCTGCAGGAGGAGGGCCTCTCGCTCCTCTGTCTGACGCCCGAATCCTGGGAAAAGGACGCGGGGCTTCTCGGGCCGGTCCTGGAAAAGACCGGGATCGGGATCGAGGGGCTTCACGCCGTATGCGATTTTGCGCGGGAACCCGGAACCGAACGATACAAAGCGGTCATCGACCTCGCCCTTTCGCTCGGCGCGGGGAACGTGCTTTTGATCCCCGGCTTCCTCACCACGGGAAACACCGAAGAGGCGTTGCGCCGCATGACCGGGGGCATGCGCCGCGCAGCGCGGTACGGCGCGGAGAAAGGCATGCCGGTCCTGATGGAGGATTACGACGGGATGCTCGCTCCCTTCAACTCCATCGCGGGGCTCGCATATTTCCTGGACGCCGTCCCGGAGCTCGGCTGCGCTTTCGACACCGGCAATTTCTGCATGTACCGCGAGGACGAGCTTTGCGCCTTCGAGCGGTTCGCCGGCCGGATCGTGACGGTTCACCTGAAGGACCGGAGCGATCTTCCCTTCTTCCCCGGCGACAGTTTCAAGGTCTGCGCCGATCTGGAAAAGATCTGGCCCGCCCCGGTGGGAAGCGGGTCGATCCGCATCGCGGAGATCCTCAGAGAGCTGCAGATGCGCGCCTATCCCGGAAACGTCATCGTCGAGCATTACGACGTGGACCCGGAAAGGATGCTGTCCGCGATCCGGACCTCGGTGGCCTGGGTGCGGGGTTTTCTTGCGGAGTAACAGAAGCCCTTTTCCGCAAAAGAGGCGTCCCGCCGGCGCTTCCTCCGCAAGGAAACGCTTTACCGGACGTGATCGCAGGCGAAAAGACGCAAAAACGGCGCGGCCGTCGCGGCCGCGCCGTTTTCGTATCTCTGTCTCAGGTCCGGGGACGCAGAATCCGGCGCCCGTTGCCCGCACTGCCTGCGGGCGATGAAGACTCTCTCCGGTCAGCCGGGGATCGCCCTCACAGAGCGTTTCCGGTCGAAGACGACGCCTTCAGTTTTCCGTATAGCTTTACGGCGATCCATACGAACACACCGGACCAGAAAGCGCCCCATACCTCGACCGCCCACAGCGGAAGGACGCCTCTCTGGTACAGCGCGGGGAAGATATCCGCCAGCATATGCAGAAGGATCGCCGCCGGCAGACAGATCCTCTTTGCGTTCGCAACGCCGTAATATACGATAACCGTCAACCCGATATGGGTGAGCATAGCCGTCACCCGCTCCACGACGTTCATCGCCGCCATCCCGTAATCGAACGCGGCGGCCGCTTGAACGGCGGGAAGCGCGGCGGCGGCGGTTTCCTCCGTGATCTTCAGGGAGCTGAGCGCGGTTTCCGCGTCGCCCTCCGAAAACAGCACCGCAATGACAAGATAGGAGATCATGGCCGGCAGAAGCACGGCAAGGATCTCGATCCCGCCGTGACCGATCCCGTACAGGACCGCATTCTCACAGGTGCGGTTCTTTTTCATGACGTATTTCAGAACGATATGCCGCCCGCACTCTTCGAAAACGCCCGCCATGACGGTCCCGTAGACCACGTAGGCGGCCGTGCTCCCGTTGATGAACCGGGAGACGGGATTGTCCGCAAGGATGCAGAAATAATGCACGCCAAGCTCCAAAACGCGGGCGAAAACGATAAAGCCGGCGGCGCCGGCAGCAAGCCAGCCGATATTCGTCTGTTCCTTGTGCTTCCTGCGCCAGCACAGGAAGAAGACGACGGGGATCGCGATTATCAGAACGACCGCGATGCTCAGCGAGGGTATGCTGCTCTTGCCGACGACGATGTCCTCAAAAGCCGTCATTTCCCGTCGTCTCCCCAGATCTCCACGCAGAAGCCTTTGTGGCCGCATTCGGTGCAGGTCAGCTTGCGGGCGGTCGGCGTATGATTCGCCCAGAAAGCTTCCTTCAGAGCGGGCTTGAACCCCTTATGGCATTCCGGGCAGATGTATTTCACGTGATTGAAATAATACCGGCTGCCCAGTACGCCATAGAGAACCGCCGCCAGTACCCACGCGGCGAAGGGCCACCATATGCCTTTGACGATCCAGAAGATGACGGAAAAGCATTGCAGCGCCGAGACCGGGATCCCGGTCAGGAGCAACATCCAACGCATTCTTTTCAGTTTTTTCTTTCCTTCCATAACTGCGGCTACGTCGCCGATGGATTCAACGGAGAAGTTTGCTTTGTTTTTCAGCCCGTTTTTCAGCTCGCGCAGCTTTTCCAGCTTTTTCTCCTTGCCGGCGATTTCCTCCGAAAGAGCTTTTTCCTGCTGCTCGATCAGGAGCGAGATCACCTTTTCCGGATGCTCTTCCTTCAGGATCTGAGAAACGGCGTCGATCGAAAGATCCAGATCCCGCAGGAAGCAGATGATCTTCATCCGCCTGAGATCGTCTTCCGAGTAGAGCCGCCTCCCGCCTTCGGAGAGTTCGCTCGGAATCAGGATGCCTCTGGCGTCATAGTACTGAACCGTCCGGACCGTGACGCCGCAGAGCTTTGCAAGTTCTCCCGTTGTGTATTTCGACATAGCCTGAACCTCCTGTCGCCACGTATTCTACAACATGACGCCGCGTAACAAGCAATACCTTACGCAGGGGGATTTTTTTGTTTTTCGGGAAAGAAACGGTTCCCCGGGATCATTATAGCATTTCTTCCCGGTTTCATCAATCGCCCGCCGCAGAAACAAAAGCCGGCGCTTCCTTTTTCTGCCGCGGTCCGGGCCCGTCCTTTCCCGGTTTTCCGGCTGGATTTTTTCACGCTCCTGTTGTATAATGAATCCGTCCGGATCGGGCCCGGCCGTCTGAAGCCGGCCGGACGGCCGTCGGGAAAAAACAAGCGGCGGCAGAGCGACGCCTGCCCGCCGTCCGCCTCACACATCGATCACATTTCAAAGGAGAAAACCATGAACATCAAACGTCTGAAAATCCTCTGCGCAGTCCTCGCGGCGCTGGCCGTGCTCTTCGGCGCGGCAGCCGTATACTTTGCCGTCGGCAGGGCAAGCCTTCTTTCGGATTACAAGCTTTACAAAAACGTCATCTCCCAGGACGAGGTGGAAAAGACCCTGTTCGGTCAGCCGGTCTCCGCGGAACGGAACGGCGAATACCGCATCGGCGTCAAAACCGCAGTCGACGGGGATTTCCACGCGGAGCTTTCGATCTATCAGGCGCAGGACGGCAAGTACGTCAAGGTCTTCTCCTGCCCGGCTCTCGTCGGCAAAAACGGCCCCGGCAAGCAGTCAGAGGGCGACGTCAAGACGCCGCTCGGCACCTGGACCGTCGGCGAGGCCTACGGCGTCAAGGACGATCCCGGAAGCAGGGTCCCCTTTACGAAGATCACCGACGATATGTACTGGTGCGCTACCGGAAGCAACGGCAAAAACTACAACACCCTGCTCTATAAAAGCGAGCATCCCGACTGGGATTATTCCGAGGACGAGCATCTGATCGATTACCCCGTCCGCTACGCCTATCTGCTCGACCTCGGCTACAACGCCGCCGGAGCGCCTTACGCCGGCAACGCCATTTTCCTGCACTGCTGGAAAGAGCCCGATTATCCCACCGGCGGCTGCGTCGCCGTTTCCGAGGAAAGCATGATCGAGATCCTCCGGACCGTCGTTCCCGGCACCGCCGTCACGATTTACTGAATTCCCGTTTTGAGATCGGAAATAGGAAATGATTCAAAAACTGTTTCGCCGGATGCTCCTGACCCAGATCCTGTCCGCCATGACCGTGACCCTCTGCATGCTGATCGACAGCATCATGATCGGCCGGTTTCTGGGGGTCGACTCCATGAGCGCCTACGGGCTTGCCAGTCCGCTCCTTCTGATCTTCGCCGCCTTCGGCAGTCTGATCTCCGCCGGCGTGCAGGTGGTGTGCGGCAAGACGATCGGCCGAGGCGACCGGGAAGGCACCAACGCCTGCTTCTCCGTATCGATCTTTCTGGCTGCGGCGATCTCCGCGGTCGGGCTCGCCCTGGTCTTGTCTCTTCTCGATCCCCTGACGTGCCTGCTCGGCGCGGGAAACCCCGGCCCGGACAATCCGGTCTTCGGCCTGACCCGGGAGTATATCGTCGGCTTTATCCTCGGAGCGCCGGCTTTTCTCCTCGCACAGATCATGGTCCCCTATATGCAGATCGCCGGAGCCCGGATGCGCCTTGTCGCCGCGGTCGCCGCCATGACCGTATCGGACGTCGTCTTTGATTTCCTCAGCGTGTTCGTCTTCAACGGCGGGACCTTCGGCATGGGGCTCGCCTCCACGCTGAGCTACTACGTCGCCGTTGCGGTCGGCGTCGGCTGTTTCCTCAAAAAGGATTCCATCTTCCGCTTCCGCCGGAAGCTGATCGGGATGCGGGTCGTCCGGGAGCTGGCCGCTTACGGCGTGCCCACCGTGATCAATCAGATCAGCATGGTGCTTCAGGTCTTTCTTTTCAACCGGCTTCTCCTCTCGGTCGACGGGACCCGTGCGGTCGCCGCCTGTTCGGTGATCCTGACGGTCGGCAACATCTGCTTCTGCGTCGGCTCCGGCGCCGGCGCCGTGGCCATGATGCTTTCGGCTATTTTCTATGCCGATCAGGACAGGACCTCGATCCGGCAGCTCGTGGGGATCATGACGAAATACGCCGTCCTTCTGGATATCGGCGTGACGGCGGTCTGCCTGCTGGCCGCACCTCTCCTGATCGCGCTGTTCCTCGATCCCGCGAGCGGCGCAAGAGCCATCGCCGTGACGGGGCTGCGCCTGTTCGCTCTGTCGCTTCTGCCCTCCTCGATCAACTCCTCTTTCAAGAATTATTATCAGGGCGTAAACCGTCTGCGGCTCGCCGAGATGATCTCGGTCCTGCAGAATCTCGTTTTTCCCGTGCTTTTCGCTTTTCTTCTCAGCCGCACGCTCGGCGTCAACGGCGTCTTTCTCGGCTTCGTCACCGGCGAGACGGCGACCCTCCTTTTCTTCTCCCTCTTCGTATGGAAGCACCACGGCGGAATCTCCTTCTCCGCGGACGCTTACAGCATGCTGGAGCCGGGATTCGGCGCGGACGAGGATCATTCCTTCGAGCGTACGGTACGGTCGCTGGAGGAGGCGGCGGAGGTTTCCAGGCAGCTCGGCGATTTCTGCCGGGAAAAGGGGCTTGACCGGCGTACCTCCAATCTGATCGCCCTTTGCGTGGAGGAGATGACGGTCAACGTCGTCCGGCACGGCTTTACAAAGGATAAGCGTTCCCACAGCATAGACGTGCGCTTCGTCCTGGGGGAAGGGCGCCGCGTCATCCGCATCCGGGACGACTGTCCGGGCTTTGATCCGACCGAATATCTGAAGCTGCATCAGGCCGACGATCCCGCGTCTCATATCGGTCTCCGGATGGTGATGAGCATGGTGAAGGAAGCCGATTACGTGAATTCCCTCGGTCTGAACAGCGTCTCCCTCGTCATATGACCCTCCGTGTGAAACGGCAGGCGGCGCGCCGGATGGCGCGCCGCCGTTGTTTTCGGGGATTCATACCTGCTTTGCCGGGAGTGTGAGGATCGCTCCTCCGAGAAGGCGCGCGTCCTCCAGGGAATGCGTGCTCACCAGAAGCGGCCTTTTCTGCTCCAGGATCAGGGCGATCATCCTTTTCGTCAGCTCCGCGTCCAGCCCCTTGAAGGGCTCGTCCAGGATCAGGAGCCCTTCTCCGTAAGCCAGGGCGCGGGCAATGGCCACGCGTCGCTGCTGGCCGCCCGAGAGAGCGGAGGGAAGCGCGTCAAAGCTCTCCCCGGGAAGCTCCACTTTTTCGAGCCACCGGCCGGCCTCCCCGCGTTTCCCCTTCGGCAGGACCGCCGCGACGTTTTCCTCCGCCGAAAACCAGGGAAGCAGGCGGTCCTCCTGAAAGAGGAAGGACGCCGGTCCCTCCGCGCCGCGGATCGCGCCTGCGTCCGGCTTCAGAAGCCCCGCAATCAGACGGAGAAGCGTCGTCTTGCCGCAGCCGGAAGGCCCCATCAGGACGGCCGCCGGACCGGGGATCTCCAGCGAAAAGTCCCGGAAGACCGGCGTCCTGCCGTAGGAAAAGGAGAGAGAGTCGATTTCGATCATTTCGCTCCGCCCCCTTTCCTTTTGATCAGAGCCACGAATCCCTTTTCCAGGATCCAGCTCAGAAGGATCACCACCGCCGTCCACGCGAAAAGATCGGCGGTCTCCAGATAGATTTTGGAATAGTAGATCTCCGTGCCGAGACTGAGCCTCGGCAGACACAGGACCTCCGCCGCGACGCCCGATTTCCACGCGAGCCCCAGAGCCGTCACCGCGCCGGCGCGCCATGCGGGCGCCACGGAGGGGACGTACACCTTTTCAAGGGTCTTCCGGAATCCGAAGCGATAGCTTTTCGCCATTTCCAGAAGCAGCGGATCGGCGCTCCGGATCCCCGCCGCGGTGTTTTCCCATACCACCGGCAGGACCATCAGCATGCTGATGAAGCCCGGGACCTGCGTCTTGCCGATCCACAGGAAGGCCAGGATGATAAAGGAGGCCACAGGCGTCGCCCGCGCCACCCGGATCACGGGCGAGAGGATCGCGTCGGCGGGCGAAAAGAACGAGGTCAGGACCGCAATCAGCGTCCCGAAGAGGACCCCGCAGAGAAAGCCCGCGAGGATCCGGCCGAGGCTGATCCCGGCGGTCAGCCAGAACTCGCCCGTCCCGGCCAGGACGAAGAGCCGTTTCGCCACCGCCCACGGCGCGGGCAGGATCAGCTCCTCGCTCACCAGCATGGCCGCAAACTGCCAAAGGGCGATCCAAAACAGGACCGCCCCGGCGTTTTTCAAGAGTTTTTTCAGCGTGTTCCGGTCAGGCGACTTCATAATAGATGCCGTCGTCGGGGAGCTTGCCGCCGACAGAGGCCGGATCGGCCTGGAAGAGCACCGAGAAGTATCCGTCCAGGTATCCCTTCATGGCGTCCTTGCCGGAGACAAAGGTCAGACCGCACTGCGGCAGGGCGGCTTTCGCCACCGGGACGGCGCCGACGATCTCATACTTCACGGCGAGCTCGGCCGCCGCGTCGAGATTCGCGGAATCCTTCATATAGTCGATGGACGCCCGGTAGTCCTTCAGGAAGGAGGCGGCCGCCGCGTCGGACACCTTGTCCGCGCGATAGACGACGCAGCCCTGGGTCAGGATGCTGCCGTCGGCGCTGACCTTTTCCCATTCGGCGTTCAGATCCAGCGCGTCGCGGGCGTTTTCGCCCTTCATCAGAACGGTGGTGGCAAGCGGGACCGGCAGCATGCACAGGTCGGCCTTGCCGGTGGTCATCCGCGTGACGATCTCATCGTTGGGGAGGAATTCCACCGTGACGTCTTTCCCCGGCTCCAGGCCGTTCTGCCGGAGGATATAATTCAGGACGTACTCCGGATTGGCTCCCTGGCCAGTGGCGAGGATCGTCTTGCCCTTGAGGTCGGCGACGCTTTGGACCGTTTCGCCGTTTTCCAGGATATGCAGTACGCCCAGCGTGTTGATGGCCAGGATCCTGACCTTGCCTTCGGTCTTGTTATAAAGGACCGCGGCGGCGTTGGTGGGGACGGCGGCGATATCCAGCTCGCCCGAGATGATCGAGGGCAGGACGTTCGAGGCGTCGGCCTCCAGCGTCACCTTGTAGGAGATCTCCAGCCCGCCGGCTTCGTTCTGCTCCATAAAGCGGGCGGCGCCGATGCCGGTGGGCCCCTTCAGGAAGCCGACGCTCAGGCTTTCGGGCAGGGTCTCTTCAGACCCGCTAGTCTCTTCAGACCCGGTCTCGCTTTCGGAGGCGGGTGCGGAGGCGGGCTCGGACCCGCTCTGCGGCGCGGTTTCCGAATCGGCCGGCCGGCTTTCCGGGGTTTGGGTTGTCGTTTCGGCGTTTCCGCCGCAGGCGGCCAGCGAGACCAGAAGTCCCAGCGCCGCGATCAGAGCAATGATCTTTTTCATGTTTTTCTCCTTGCCGTGTTTTCTCTATAAAAACCCTTCGGGGGTTTTCACCTTGCGTCGAATTCCCGGAGCGCCTCCGGATCGGGGATCAGGATCCTTTTCCCTTCGCGGCGGATCAGACCGTTCTCCTCCATTTCGTCCAGCGCCCGGTAGAGCGACGCCCTTCCCATGTTCAGCGTGTCCGCAAGAGCCGAATAACTGACCGCGAGCCGGAGGACATATCCCTCTTCCTCGCGGCGGGCGTTTTTCAGGAGATAATTCCGCAGCGTCCCGCCGGTGGAGGGGGTCGTGAGCGAGCGGATCTTTTCGTTCAGGAAACGCACCCGCTCCGAAAGAAAGACGATATAGTTTTCCGCAACCGCGGGATCTTCAACCAGAAGCCGCGCAAGAAGCGCCTGCGGCAGGAAAAGCACGCGGCACCGCGTCTCGGCGGTGAGGCGCGTCGCATAATCCTCCTCGGGGGAAAAGACCGCCGCGGCGCCGAAGGGATCGCCCTTCGAAAGCGTGCGCATCCGGTAGCGCGGCGCGCTGCCGCCCGAAACGCGGATCCGGCCGGAAAGCACCAGTCCCACCGCGCGGGCAAAATGCGCCGAATCAAAGACCGTCTCCCCTTTTTCATAGCTCCCGACCCTTGCCAGGGGATCGGAAAGCGCGCCGGAAACCGTTTCGTCTTTGGCGTTCCGGAAGAGAAAGGAGGAGCGCACGAGTTCCTTTTCGTCGGCTTTCAGCTCCATGGGATCCATGGTCGCCCTCCTATTCTGTCTCATTTGATACAGCTTTATCATTATACGTCGGTTTCTCGTTTTTGTCAAGCGTTTTTTTGTCGCCCACCGGAGGCGAAAAGATCCGCCCGTCCTTCCCGGACGGGCGGATCTTTCTTTTCCGTGAACGGCTTACTTTCTCGCCGCGAGATAGCCCCACTGGTAGGCGTTGGGGCCGATGGATTCCTGGACGGTGTATTCGGTCTGGCTGGGATAACGGTACACGTCGAGGTAGCTCTCGGCGCCCGGCCAGACGAAGGCGCCGGGGAAGATGTTGTCCTCCCGGAGCATGCGGATCATCTCGCCGCTCGGGAAGCCCCATCCGTACGGTCCGAAGACCGTGATGCCGTCGGGCGCTTCCTGACCGGTGATGCGGCTGTCGTGATGCAGGACGTTTTCCGGGCAGCGCAGGCCGACGCCGGTGGTGTAGCAGAGGTTGATGGGGTTGGCGCCCGCGGCAAACTGCGCCGCGTCGATGGCGGCGGCGAGATACTTTTCCTCGCCGGTGAGGTAGTGGGCCCTGATAAGCTCCACGTTGTGGGGGATGGTATAAAAGCTGGAATAGGGACCGACGCGGGTCATCTGCGGATCGCCGGTGGTCAGGCGGAAGGGGGTGGTCTCTCCGCAGGCGACCGCCCGGTCGGCGGCGGCGAGGATGGACGCGCGGCATTCCTTCTTCAGCGCCTCGTCGCCCATGCCCTCGGGCAGGGTGGCGTAGACAAAGGACGCTTCGTAATTCATCGGGGAGCGCAGCTCGTGATAGAGCCTGTCGCAGTCCTCTCTGCCGGTGAGACGGAAGAGATCGGCGGCGGCCAGTTCCCGCTGGATCTTCAGGCGCATGTTCGCCATGCGGGTCCACTTGTGCCACTCCTTCGCGTATTTTTCGGCGTAGTCCTTTTCCGCCCAGTCAAAGGCGCGGACCGCCGATTCTTCGTAGACTTCGGAAAGCGCCTTGTCGCTCGCCCGGAGCGCATAGGCCATGCGCGCCGCGCACGCCGCGTAGAACCAGGACGCCCAGAAATCGGGCTTGTAGGCGTAGGTCTTCCAGCTGTCCTGCCAGGCGCACTGGCCGATGATGGGATGCTCCTCCTGCTCCGCGCCTCCGCGGACGCCGCCTTCCGGCGTCTGCAGACGGCGGTAGAAATCCAGGTTGTACATGCCCTCGTTCAGGATGTCGGCCACGCCGTTGCCGCTTTCGGGAAGCGGGAGCTTCAGCTCGTCGAAATACGCAGGGAACATCAGATAGAGCTCCTCGCCCATCAGCGTGGCGTGAAGATGCTGGATCCTTCTGTCCCAGTCGCAGGCGTCGAAGTAGCCGCCCCAGGCGTTTTCCACCACGATATCGGTGCCCTTGCGCACCAGGTTCCCGAAGTTGCCGTTGTCGGTGCCGTAGGCGTTCATGCCGTTTCCGCTTTCAAAAATGGTGGATTCACTGTGATAGACCTTCTTGCCGTCGTCCGGATGGTAGGCGCGGGGTCTGCGGAAGCGGGTATAGGGTTCCTTGTTTTCGATGCCGCTTCTCTGACAGAAGAGGCCGTTCATGCTGGCCCTGAAGCCGCGGAGCCAGCTTCCCTCCCGGTCGATGACGAAGGGGAAGGAGGTGCCGAGCTCGGGCACCATCACGCGGTATTTCCCCTCTTTCCGGAAATCGGAGAAGTTCATCTCGTAGACAGCGCTGCCGCCGGTGACCGCCGCGCCGCCGATCATGGCGGGGCTCGCGTCGTGCTGCAGCGTGACCTCTCCCTCATAGACGGGGCTGCCCGCCTCGTCCAGAAGGAAGAAGCGCTTCACGCCGTCGTAGCTCGCGCCTCCTCCGAGGCCCATCCACTGAGAAAGATAGGCTCTCTTGACCGGGTCGTCCGGGCGGAAGCCCACCTGCGAGACGTGGACCGCTTCGGAGAAGGTCGTTTTGGGATCAAAGACGAACGCGACCGTTTCCTTGTCGAAGAGTCCCTTCGGGAAGGAAAGGGAGATGGTTTCCCCGGGAGCGAAGACTTCCCCGCACACGAGATAGATCACGTGCAGGCAGGTCTCTCTCCGGTGGGTGTCGATATACTCGCCGGGGTCGGTCAGATGGACCAGCGGATCGCCGAAAAGCGAATCGCGCCGGTCTGCGTAATCGTCGGGCTTGGATTTGCGCCAGACCTTTTCCGGCGCTTTGCCGTTGACCAGATAGCTCGCGGGATCATCGGCCTTTTGAAGGTCCAGCTTGTCGCCCTTGACCTCCTCCAGGGGGAAGCGCTTGTCGCCGAAGCGGGGATCGGGCACCTTGATGCCGATCCGTTCGCCGTTCTTCCGGATCCAGACGAGATAGGGAACGCGCTTGTCCTCCTCCAGCGTCTCGCCCTCCTCCGGCACGTAGGGGATCTGAACGCCGCCTTCGATCCAGCCCTCCTTGACGGTCAGGGCCAGGATGCCGGGAGCCGCCACACTGACGCCGCGGAGCTCCGGTTCTGGCGTATTCCGGGAAACATGCATCTTCTACACTCTCCTTCTTTGGTTTGTTTTCTTTATCTTATCATAAACCGGCGCGGGGCTCAACCGTTTTTTCGGGGAAGGCGAAGACGGTTTGACAGGAAACGGCCGATCTGTTATGATGAGGAAAAGCGGCGTGGAAACGCGGCGGAGAAGGGGGCGGCGGCGTGCGGTTTTTGTCCGATTATCTGAAGGAAACCTACGGGGAAAAGATCTACAAGATCGCCCTGACCTCCGGCTGCACCTGCCCGAACCGGGACGGGACCGCGGGGACCGGCGGCTGCGCCTTCTGCTCCGAAGGAGGGTCGGGCGATTTCGCGGCCCCTCTTCTCCCCCTTGAAGAGCAGATCGAAAGAGCCGAGGCCCTGATCCGGCCGAAGACCGGCGCGCACCGGTTTATCGCCTATTACCAATCCTTCACCAACACCTACGGCGACGTGAAAAGGCTCGCTTCCCTGTATGAGGAAACTGCCCGTCGGGACGACGTGGCGATCCTTTCTCTGGGGACCCGTCCCGACTGCCTCGGTCCCGAGGTGATGGACATGCTCCGCGGGCTCCGGAAGATCAAGCCGCTCTGGGTGAAGCTGGGACTGCAGACGGTCCACGACGGGACCGCGGAGGCTTTTCACCGCGGATATCCGTTTGCGGTTTTCCGGGCGGGGTACGCCCGGCTGAAGGAAGCCGGGATCACGGTCGTGGTCCATATGATCTTCGGTCTTCCCCGCGAGACGAAGGAAATGATGCTGGAGTCCGTACGCACCCTCGCCTCCCTCGACCCGCCGCCCGACGGGGTCAAGCTTCAGATGCTTCATATCCTACGGGGCACGGAGCTCGGCGCCCTTTACGAAAAAGAACCCTGGCCGATGCTGTCCCTCGAGGAATACGCCGGTCTGATCGCCGAAAGCCTCCGGATCCTCCCGGAGGAGACCGTGATCCACCGCATGACCGGAGACGGGCCGGGGAAGCTGCTTCTCGCGCCGGAATGGACGCGGAACAAGAAGCGCGTCCTGAACGCGATCCGCCGGAAGGCGGGACTGGTCTGATCCCGGCTCCGTCTTGCTTTTCAAGGCGGGATATGATACAGATAAAAATACAGATAAAAAAACTGAAAGGAGCTTGTGAAACGATGTCGACGGTGAAAGATCTGGATCTTCTTCTGGAGGATTTCGCAAAGAACCGCGTACCCGGATGCGCCTGCATCGTCATGAAGGACGGCGAAACGCTTTACGAGGGGTACAAGGGGCTGATGGACGCGGAGAACGGCCGGAAGACCGGCGAGGAAACGCTCTACCGGCTTTTCAGCATGACCAAGGTGATCGTGTGCGCGGGCGCCCTGATCCTCTTCGAGCGCGGCGGGTTCGCCCTGAACGATCCCTACTCCGACTATTATCCGGAGTACAAAAACACGCAGACAGCCGAGCTTCTCGGGAACGGCTCCTGGAGGATCCGCCCCGCAAAGCGTCCGATCCGCGTGAAGGACGTCTTCAACATGGCCTGCGGCCTTCCCTACCCCTCCGCGCTCTCGGATCATCCGACCGACAAGGCGATGAACGAAGCGCGCGCGAGGCTGGACAGGGAGAAGGGCGGAAGGTATACTCTGCAGGACGACGTCCGCGCCATGGGAAGCGTGCCGGTCCGTTTCGATCCGGGTGAGCACTGGCTTTACGGCTTCGGTCACGAGATGGTGGCGGCCCTGATCGAAAAATGCTCCGGCATGACCGTGGGCGAATTCCTGAAGAAGGAGATCTTCGATCCCTTGGGCATGACGCATACCGCCTATCGCTTCCGCGAGGGAGAACGGGAAAAGATGGCCGTGCTCTACCGGATCGGGGAGGACGGAAGCTATGAGCCGATGAAAGGCATGATGGACGCCCGGCACGAGCCCGACGCCGTCTACGAGGGCGGCGGCGCGGGTCTTTTCTCCAATCTTCGCGATTACGCGGTGTTCACCCAGATGCTGGCAAACGGCGGCGTCTGGAAGGGGACGAGGATCCTCGGGCGCAACACGATCGACCTGTTCCGCACCAACATGCTGAACGAGACCCAGCTTTCGGAATTCCGGAACACCTATCTGGACGGTTACGGATACGGTCTCGGCGTGCGCACCATGATGGATATCGGCGGGGTCGGCAATTCCACCCCCGGCGAGTTCGGATGGACCGGCGCGGCGGGCACCTGGACCTCGATCGATCCCCGGAACCGTTTCTCGGTGGTCTACATGCACAAC
>JAEEGL010787582.1_pt1 | contig 20959 bp, 26 predicted proteins | sample 9134231 | NCBI WGS metagenome assembly JAEEGL01 (sample SAMN16246548, study PRJNA631951) | gut metagenome | biome: gut microbiome; feature: rumen; material: fiber-attached | host: Bos | place: Iran: Karaj | collected 2018-10
CCATTCTGTAGTCAAAAATCCGATTGTTTCCGAAAATATATTTTGAGTTTTTTTGACCACAATATTTCTACCTTTTTCCCAAAACAAAAGTTACAATAAAAATCCAAGATTTATTTGAATAAGTTTATGAATAGACGTAGCATTATCTATGGTAGAGTAAGCTCTACAGGTGACAGACAGAACACTGACCGCCAGACCTACAGCCTGACGAAGCTGATAGATGCTAACAATGATTTGCTGGTACACGATCCATTCCTTGAGCATATATCTGGAGCGACACCCAATAAAGACAGACCTGTATTCATGGACTGCCTAAACTATGCCAAGGACAATGCAGTCGATGTTATTTACTTCAGCTCGATGGACAGAATGGGACGTGCCATTTGGGAGGTGCTTGAATCCATCAAATTTTGTCTCGATAACAAGATTAACTGTATCTTTCAGAAGGAAGGTATGAGCCTGTACCTTGATGATGGTACGGAAAATCCTTTCCTCGCTATCTTCTGCTCAGTCATCTCTACTTGTGCCAAAGTAGAAAGAGACTCAATCAAGTTCCGTCTCAATGATGCCCGTCGCAGGAAGATCGAGTTAGCCCTATCAAATGGTAAGACTCTTGCAGATGTCGGCTTCGGTAGGCCGAAGGGATCGATCAAGACCAAAGAAAGGAAGGAACAGGAGTATGCAGCTACCATTAAAGCACTCAAAAGAGGCTTATCACTGAGGGATGCCGCAAAGATAAGCAACGTGTCCGTTAGTACATGCCAGAGGATAAAGAAAGAGTTCAGTCTTTGATGGTTCCTGTTGTTTGAGAAGTTAGGTTGCAAATCGTATCTGATGGTATGGCTTGCAACTTTATTTTTGTACCAGAACAGATTGTGGAGGAGTCTTCAGGCTTCCAGTCTTAATCTCAATAAGATTAAATCTGGGTCCTCATCCTGATCGATCTACTTCAGCCCCAGATGGTTACGACCATCTTGAAGAGAGATGATGGACTGTCGTCGGAGCTTTATAATTTCAATGAGATTATTCTGACCTAGGAGGCCACTCATCTCCAACTCAAGTCATCGCAGAGTAGAGTGACATCCTGATGGACAGGATCACCACAGCAATTTAATATCAATGAGATTATTTACAGTGACGAGTCTGTTCTTCCAGGTTCTTGGAAAGGTATTCCTTCAGGATTTCAAGTTGTCGCCGATGTACGGATTTGCCCCAATGGGCAATTTCGTCGTCTGGCCTTAACTTCAATGAGATTAATACCAGCAGAAACAGAAGACTGCTGTGCATCCAGCAGGCTTGGCAAGAGCTGCTCTGGAGATCCTTGGCCCGTATCTTAATGTTATTGAGATTATTTCTGTGAAGAACAGGATGTGGTAGAATGAACGGTAGTGATTTCGGTTGAAAATGTAGATGAAAAAGCGGAAAAATCTACGGAATACCAGAAAAAAGTGTATTAAGATGCACCAAAAAGCATCATACTAATGGACTGTATTCAGTAGAAGCAAATTACTTTGTAAATGGAAATCCCTTTATATAAAGGAAATAGAAGCTTGATCCTGTCTGATAATTGGAAGTAGCCTTAACCAAACAAGTGTATATCCTATAACCTGTCCTGACTTGGATATTTGAAACCCATTATATTGTTGGTTGGTATTTTCCATTATTAAATATATTAAGGTGTAACAACACATAACATCAACAACAACATACTATAATGAAAGTCCATCAGAAGGACAGTGTTTAGAGCCACTTTCGTTAAAAACAAACAAATAATAATAGATAATACCTATTAATACTATCACCTTTCAATTTTATTTTGTACCTTTGCATTCGATAGTTGACACGAAAAATTGTCACTAAACATATTCAAAGCGGTCAAAACAATGATTGTAACAATAAAAACCCTCACTGAGTGGGAATAGTTGCTGATGAAATTTCCCTTTCACATCATACAGTTATTGAAGCGCAAGTCGGGGAATGACTTGCGCTTACCCTCTGATTGCGAGTTCCTTTCTCTTGACATTGAGAGTAAGACGGGAATTCGCATAGGTGCTACTACGTTGAAAAGACTTTTGGGTTTTGCGGTCGATGAGCGGACACCCCATGCCAGTACATTAGATGTGATAGCTCGTTATCTGGGTTATGCCCATTGGAATGAGATGTCAAAGATAGAGGATGAGGGCAATTCTGCTTTTGAAACTCCTGACGATGAAGTCCGCTCCGTTGATTTGTTACCGGGAGCCTCTGTAGAGATTTCCTACCTGCCAGACCGTCTGCTGACGTTAGAGCATCTTGGTGATAACCGTTTTCGTGTAGTTGCCAGCGAGAACAGTAAGCTGCTGAAGAATGATGAGGTTGAAATCCATCACTTCATACTCCACCACCCGCTGTTGGTCGTCAATGTCTGGCGTGAGGGCAAGGCGTTAGGCCAGTTCACTGCCGGACGCGTATCAGGCCTTGCTTCCATAAAAATACGATGAGCCGATGGATTCGTCACAGTTTACGGAGAATCAGACCCATTTCGATTCTTTAGAACAGTTGGAAACGCAGGGAGCAACCTGTGATACCTTTCGTGTCAAACTCTATGGCAAGCTGCACTTCCTGAAACGGCTGAAACCGGAATTTGTCAATGACATCCGTTATCAGGAAGCCTTTCGGAAGGAGTTTGAGACGGGCTATCGCCTGGAGCATCCCCATCTTGTCCGCTATATATCGTTGACGGACGAGGGCATTCTGATGGAGTATATTGATGGCGAGACCCTATCGCAGCGTATTGCACGCCAACCGGCGTATTTCAAGGACAAGAAAAACACAGACAGGATTCTGTTCCAGCTTTTGGATGTAGTCAGCTATCTGCATAGCCACCAAGTACTGCATCTCGACCTCAAACCTGATAACATCCTGCTAACCCGCATCAATGACGATGTCAAACTCATCGACTTCGGCTGTTGCTATACTGACACCTTTGTTGATACCCAAGGTCGTACCAACCGCTTTGCTGCTCCAGAGCAGTTGGCAGGCGAGAAGCCCGATGTCCGTACTGACATCTATGCTGTTGGTAAGATTCTTGAATCCTTGCCGTATCATCAATATTATAATAAGGTAATAAGCCGTAGCACCGCTGAGCATTCTGCTGACCGCTATCCGTCTGTTGATGAGATGCTTCACGACATTAAGCGCAGCCATTCTTATTTCAGGATTGTGCTGTCGTTTGTTTTTGCCATCTTACTGCTCGGAGTGGTGATAGTTAAATCCTGTCAACCTTACCTGACCGTCAAAGCCGATCCGGAGGTCATGAATGATACTGCCACATGGATAGAGAATGATACTTTCACATTGATTGAGAAAGACACTGTTGTTCAGCCAATCGTTAAGCAAGAGACCCCAATCCAGAAGAAACCTCAAGTCTCGATGAAGGACGATATGGACCGAATGATGGATAAAGCCTATCGCTCCACCATCGCTTCGTTCTGCGATTCATTGTTCCCTTCGCCCAATCCACAAACCGGTAAGGCCTGGGCTGATGCTTCTACGGCGTTTCATCAGAAGACCTTCCAAATTGCGAGTCAGTTACACAAGAAGTTTCCTGATGTTCCGGAATCCTCTATCAATCAAGAATTAGAGTCTCGATTCCAGAACCTCGTCGCTTTTGTGTTCAATAAGATGCGCGAAAACGGGCAGCAACAATAATATTTGCAAAATGGAAGAAATGGTCGCTAAGATATTTCTTCCGATGCTTCTTTTTTCATATCTTTGCCCAAACTCTAATTATGATGGCAAGTATGAAATACAGACAACTATTATGTATTGTGGCATCAGTGCTGCTATTGTCGTGTGAATGTCCTTTGATGGAAGAACGCAAGAAATCCACTGCCCAGGGCGATGTCTTATACGCTGATGTGCTTGTTGGTACCTGGCAATGCTATTACCCTATGGTGATAGGAGGTTTAGAGTATAAGCAAATTGTTTTTATGTCGAATGGTAAGGCAGACATAACAGTGGCCCAAGAGCATGATACTGAATGGAACACAGAGACCTACAACTATGCGTACTATGGTAGTACCCTGCGTTTCTCCAGAGGCAGGAACAATATCAGTCTCCATATTGATGGTTTTTTGTTTCCAGAACTCTATCTGAGTGATTCTTTCGGACGCTACACGATGGCCAAGCGCAGGTAAGCAGGACGCTGACAGTCATTCAAATCAGTAAGATGAGAAAACTCCTAATCATACTGCTTACCCTAATCATGAGCACCGCCATGAGTGCACAGGAGATTGAGAAGACAGACAAGTTCACGTCAGGCTACATCAACGGTACCTATATGAACAAGTACAAGACGATTGATGGTGTGCTCTATGCTGTCGGCTACGAAAACACCAAGGACTGGATTCTGGTTCGTTATCCGGCGGGTAGCCGCAACACCATCTACATTGTTCATCCCAACTGTCGTCGCATAGCCCGTGGAGCCTTCGAGGGCGCAGCCTATCTCCGTGAAATCTATATACCTGAAACAGTAAGTTTCATTGGCGAGGACGCCTTTGCTGGTTGTGTTTCGCTTCAGGGCATTTACTATGGTGAGAGCGTTCCGTCATCACTCATGAATGTCAATGAGCAAGAAGACGGAAATAATGATGCTGCCAAGGAGGTTGCCCGCTACAACCTTTCGGGCCGTCCTTGTCTCCCCAACGAGAAAGGTGTTCAGATAATCGTCTATTCAGATTTCACCACCAGAACCATCATTTCTGATTAGGAATAATGCATTATGCAGGGATAAAAAAACAAAATTTTTAGTTCACAATGAACGTAGTGTGCTATATTTTTCTTATCTTTGCAGCATATAAAGTAAGCAACAGAAATTATGTGTACAGTAACGCTTTCATACGACGGTAAAAATGCATTAGCCCAGCAACAGCTTCAGATTTTGCTGAGTACAGGGTTGTTTACACAAATCGGTATTGACAACGAGTTAGACATAGACTATTCCGACTCTCAGCTCTATGAAGAGGACAATCTTTCGATACCATCAGACAGGAACCTGTCTTTGGATGAGTTGGAAAAATTAGTCGTTGCTGATATTCGTGAAATTTGCGAGCTGAAAGATGCAGTATAGGTATGAAGTAACGCCACTTGCTTCGCAGAAGATATGGACATTCTACAGGAATGTCGCCAAAAAGTATCGAAATACTTTTGATGCTGAAGACATTGTAAAGAGTGCTCAAAAGGCTATCCGGAATATGGGGGCAGATTGAGCAAACACTGGGTTGTCGCAAGCCCACACTTCACCGATGGAAACATTTCCACATGGCACATGCTGGCAAGTGGTATTATGCTTATAGCATCCATGAAGACGTTATTACCATTGAGGATGCCTGTCACGAACAGAATATGTACGAATAAAAAGAAGTGCCAAATGATGACTTCTTTAAAGAACAATTCCGCGAGCACATTGGTATGCGTGTTGATGATTAACGCCCAGGGAATCATGCTCTCAGTGCAGGGACAAGATTACTTCTTGTCATACAACCGTATTCCGTGGATGCAGGACGCCCCCATCCGTAGCGTGCTTAACGTCCAAATGTCTGGTCCTGAATCTATTGAGTGGCCTGACCTAGACGTCGACCTTGAAATTGAAAGTCTCCGTCATCCAGAGCGCTATCCCCTTGTAATTAAACGGAATGCCCTGGATTTTGTGAGAGGATAAGTAATAAAGAAACAGAAAATTGGAAGGAACAACTGGGTGTTCCTTCCAATTTTCTTTTCCCCTCATTTGGGCTTCGAAAGAAGCTGTGCAAGCTGTGCAACTCTTGATCCTGTCTGCCTTTCTTTTATCTGCACCATATCACATACCAAAGAAGAGGACTATCAATGCTATCACTTCAGACAATCCATCCCGACACTTTGGAACTCCTAAAGACGAATTAATAGTAAAGATTGCTAAATGGAAGAAATGGTCGCGCCGTTTCTTCCATTTTTCTTTTTTATTCCCTAACTTCGCATCCAAAAATAGTGTCTGACAAAGTAAAACATAGGAATTATGAAAGAAAAATCAATAAGAAGTGGCCATAATAGAGAAAAAAGCACTACTTTTGCAAAAAATACAGCTCACAATGAACGTCGTTTGCTAAATTTTTCTTATCTTTGCATCGTGGCGGAGAATCCGTCGCAGACATGATATAGGAAGCGTTTAGCTTTTTCCAAACTGATGAACTTGGACACTCATCTGGAAAAATGGAAAGGTAAAGACGTTCTTCCCTCTGTAATGATAGTAGTAGGTTCATGCCTAAATACGTCATACAAGGGTGTGAGCTGTTTCTAATCTTTTTTCCAGGCAGTCCAAGGCCTATCAGTTAGATTAGCTGACTGGCTCACACTTCTTATTGTCTAATCTAAAACTATTTAGTTTAATTTTATTTTTATGGAAACAAAAATGATTCGCTATTTGAGCAAGGTACAAAAGATTGCGTTGTGGATTGCCTTTGCTTGGGTGTTATTCCTTCTTTTGGGTGCGATTGGAAATGAGTGGTATTCTTTTTTAGTAGTCTGTATCGCATTGCTTACAGCGATTCTTTGTTTGTTAAAAAATAAGCTTGATGCAAAATATGCCTGGTTGGTTTTTGCAGTTTCGTTAGTTCTCCCTATCGTAATGGTTGGTGCTTTGGCTGACTCAAAGAACGATAGTTCGACTAAGCAAGAAGCAGAAAAAGTAGAACGCCCTAAAGACGCGGTTAAATTGAAAAATACAGAAAAGACAACCGACAATCAGACTGATAAGTTGGACAAAAATCAAGATCCGCAACTGTCTCCCAAAGAAAAGGAGATAGCAGAAGCTGGTGCCAAGCAGGGAACTTTGTTTGGTATGGCTGGTGCCAGTAATGACAGTTTTTCCAATATGCTTGACATGGCAGACTATGTGGAAGGAATGGATGAGAAAGTGAACGAGATGTTTGAAGAAATGGCCAGTGGAGAATACGATAAACAATATGGTGCTCCTTCAAATGCTGAGGATAGGAAATTAAAGAAGATATACATAGAGCATTTTGTTAAAGCCATGAACAACACAATGGATGCAATGGATAATTAGGAGAAACGTAGTGGCGAGCATTGATGAAACAATACAAGACTTATTATCGTCCTATATGGACATGTGGAAGATACAACGAAAAGGCACAGGTTGCAATCTATTACAACCTGATTGCAGGTATGAGTTATTTCTTTGAAAGCTATTCTGCAATGGTTGTTGGGGAGATTCTATCAGTGCCAAGAAATGGCGAGTTCAATATTGAAGCGATAGCAGCCAACCTGAATATCGCAATGGAAAGTCTTGATCCTTTCTTTGTTCAATTGGAGCAAATGGGAATAGTGTCTTCTGTTTTTCCATCGGACGAAATCATTGCTGATTATCGTAAACGTGTAAGTGATTATAATTGTCAACAACAACAGACCGTAAAACGTACTACTCAAGAGAAATTGCCCTACTCCATTTCTAATGCCGAGCAACTATATACTGAGAAGGTTGGTGGCATAACGAGTGTTATGCTTGAATTGACCTATCGCTGTAGTGAGAAATGCATACATTGTTATAATGAGGGGGCAACACGTAATGATGATGAGATAAGTACACGTGGGAATAGAGATGAGTTGACGCTTTATGAGTATAAACGACTTATTGATGAATTATACGATCATGGATTAATGAAGGTTTGTTTGACTGGTGGCGATCCATTTTCAAAGTCCTTTGCATGGGAACTCATAGACTACTTATATAATAAAGGTATCGCTTTTGATGTGTTTACCAATGGACAGCGAATAGTTGATAATGTAGAAAGGCTGGCTAATTATTTTCCTCGCTTAGTAGGAGTATCTATTTATAGCGGAATACCAGAGGTTCATGATTATATTACACGAATTAAAGGTTCATGGGAGCGTTCAATGTCTGTGGTTCGTCAACTATCAGTATTAGGTGTTTCAATGAATCTGAAATGCTGCGTAATGCGTCCTAATGTAAAGTCATATTTTATGGTGGCTGACATCGCTAAGCAATATGGTGCTGTTCCTCAGTTTGAAATCAGCCTGACAGATTCCATAGAGGGTGACAGATGTGTCAGCAAGTATCTGCGCATGACTCCAGAACAACTGGAAATAGTCTTACGTGATGACAACGTAGCATTGTATGTAGGCAAAGAAGCACCTAACTATGGCGGACAACCTAAACCAATGGATCAGAATCCTTGTGGTGCAGGGGATAATTCTTTTTGCATAACTCCAGAAGGAAATCTGATACCTTGCTGTTCTTTCCACACTCTTTTTGGAAATATTAAGGAACAAAGCATTTCTAAAATTATCAAGGAAAGTAAAGAGTTGGCCTATTGGAGAAAAATGAAGTTGAGTGATTATGAAGACTGTGGACGTTATGACTATTGTGCATATTGCAATCTGTGTCCTGGAAACAACTTCATAGAGCATGGTACACCTCTTAAAGCTTCTGAGGTTAATTGTTATATGGCTAAAACACGTTATAACCTTGCTCTGAAGATGATGAAAGGGTATGATCCGCTTAATGGAAAAACTATACGAGAACGTTTAGATGAGTTACCAGATTACGTTCCAATGAAGATAAAAAGAGAAATAACGCTTGACTATAGCGAAACGAAATTGAAGGTAGGTGGGTAAGTGTGGTTCCCCAAGAAATATCACTATAACCTAAAACATTTACAACTATGAAAGTAGATTTGAATGTTAGTGCTGCTTCTAAGGTAATGACTGTAAGTGGATGTCCAAAGCTTTATGAGTCATCTTGCGGTATCATGTATCGTGGTTTATAAAGAATGCAGTTAATGGCATGGGGAAGGTCTTGCCTTTCCCATGCTTATAAACAATAAAAATAATATATATCCTGAGAAATGAGTTTCAATTACAATTCTGCAAAAGAGTTCTATGATATTATAAAGCCTTTCGTGAGCGAAGTTCATATTGACGCTCTTGGAAATATAATAGCCCATAAACCAGATGTGGGGAAACGTATTATGCTGATTGCTCATCTAGATGTAGTGCGCCTAATGGTGTTTCACATAGATGAAAATGGATTTCTTTATGTAAAACCAGCAGGATGTATTGACGCTTCGATTCTCCCTGCAAGGAAGGTTGTGATTAGGCATGGGAATAAGACTATCACAGGTATCATAGGCAGAAAACCTATTCATCTTATACGAGAAGAACAGAACAATAAGATAACATATGAGAGTCTGTGGATAGATATAGGTGCAAAAAGTCAGGCGGAAGCTTTGCAGATGGTTAGTAAAGGAGACTATGCTTACTTCTCCTCAGACTACGAGGAGCTACCAAATGATCTTGTCACTGGCTCTTATTTTGACGACCATGTGGGTTTGAATGTGTTACTTAATTTGGCAGAACAACTACATAAGATAGATATTCCATGGGATGTATATTATGTTGCGTCTAATCACGAAGAGATTGGTATGAGAGGTGCTTCTGTTGTGGCTCATTCATTAAAACCAGATGTTTGTATCTGTATAGATGTTACTCATGCAACTGACTATCCTACTATGAATGTTATTAGTGATGGAGACATTAAGTTGGGAGAAGGTTGTGTATTGGCAAAAGGCCCTAATAATTTCCCTGCACTATTCAATATACTGGAAGATGTTGCAACCAAGTATGAGATAAGGTATCAAGTAGAGGTTAGTCCATATCCAACAGGAACTGATGCCAATGTGATACAACTCTCAGGAGAAGGTGTAAAAACAGCTGTTGTGTCAATCCCATGCAGATATATGCACACACCTCATGAGATATGTTCAAAAAAGGATATTGAATCTGTAATGAGGATTATTTACGAGTTTATGTCTCATAAAGATTTGCTTAATCAAATACTGTAGTTTATTGACATTATCATACTAATTATGGAAACAAGAGGAATAGATTGGAATTTCTGCTGTTATAAAAAAAATGCTCACTTCTTTCTATGTGGAGCTTTCGAATCTTTTGATTTTATACATGTTTTTTTGAAGACAGCTAAAAAATGTCCTTGGATGTTGAAAGATAATGTTGTAATAGACAGCGTATTTGGTTCTCCTACATGTATATGGAATGGAGGGCGAGCTATCGCCAATGCCTATTATAACAAAAAGCAGTTACAAAACATTCATGATACCTACGCTAATCTTGGTGTTAAAGTAAGGTTTATATTTACCAATTCGTTACTGAATGAGCATGATTTGTATGATAGATATTGTAACTTGATAATGAATATCTTTCAGGATCTGTCGCCTGAAGTGGTAGTCTATTCTCCACTATTAGAAGATTACCTAAGAAGTAAATATCCAACGGTGTCTTTTATTAGTTCTACAACAAAACGACTTCGCACCAGCGAGGAGCAGCTAAAGGAGTTTAACCATGATTATAAGTATATATGTCTAGATTACGACTACAATTATGATTTAAATTTCCTTGAAAGTATTCAAGAAAAGGATAGAAATAGAGTTGAAATACTCATTAATTCCACTTGTCTAAAAGGGTGTAATGCAAGAGTTCTTCATCAGAAATATTCAGCAGAAAGACAATTGGAATACGACAGCGATGATGATTGTGAATCAGAACCTTTCTTTAAGGAATGTCCCAAAATAAGACGAAGCATGGAAAGATCTTCCTCAGAGACAATAAATGCAAAAAACCTATATTGTGGAACAAATTTTATTCTTCCGCAAGACTTGGATATTTTTTTAGATAAGGGCTTCAGCCATTTCAAGATTCAAGGTCGTGAACTCACGCCAAGTCAGATTCTTGCAGAGTTTATTCCTTATATTGTTAGACCAGAATACTATCCAATGGCAATCTCACTTATTGAAAACAGAAATAACAAATAACACTTAATATTTTGACTAATGGTACAGAAAACAAGCAATGAAATAATAATTAACCCAGAGAATCCGAAAGTCTTAAATGATTATCTGGAAGCTGTTCGCGATGATGATAAAGAACGATTAGATAGTGTTTCAGAAGAACTATCAAAATATATCATCGGTAAAGTTGGTAAAGCAATTAAAGTCCTCTACAAAAATGATTCCATTTTGTTGGAAAGCAAAATGAACGAAATGACAATTTGTGGTCGATTGGCAATGTACCTTCAGGAGGAATTTAAAGATTTTAAAGGCTATTATGTTGACACTGAATACTATCGACTTAAAGTTCCTAGAGAAGAAGCTATTCTTAGGAAGGATAGAATTCGTTGCGATATTCTCTTTCATTCAAGAGGCGCAAACAAAAGTAGGGTTGACAATTTGTTAGCAATTGAGGCAAAACTGGAAGGCAACCTTGATGACGGGGATAAGGACATAACTAGATTGGAAGATTTTGTTATGCCTGAGCCGCCTAGCGCAACAGAAGAAGTTGTTCACAGTACGTTGGTTGGATTGTTCTTGCGTTTTGGTAAGAAATGTTCTGTAATGCGTATCATTCCTGTCAACATTGATGAAGGTGTTGAGGACGAAATGTAAAAAAATGTTGTAAAAAGAAAAATAATGACAGTATCAGTAACATGCCCTAACTGTGGCAATACAGTTGTTCTTAATCTGGAACCTCCTATTTGTGGTGGTTTTGCAGAATGTTGTTATAATTGTTCAGCTACCGTTTCAGGCTCATATAGCTGGGGTAACAATAACACCCCAATTATTCGCTATGTGCGGTCAAGTGGTGGTGCAAAGAAACGTTGGTGAAACGAATGGTTGCCAACATTGACAACATGAGGGCTACCTTTATTAAGTGTAACAACACATATTTTGAGGGCAAGCTCCCAGAACCTAGCTTTGCTTTGGTACATAGTTATAATACATGTGCCTACTTCCACTATAGCTATGACAGATGGTTTGGTAGCAAGTTCTATGACCCTATTATTCAGTTCACAGATTATTATGACTTTACGGAGAAAATGTTTGTGGATTTGATGTGTCACGAAATGATTCACTACTATATAGCATACTATGGTATTGACCGCAAGGTGAGGCATGGCAAGGAGTTCAATGAAATGGCGAACCGTTTGAATAAGAAATATCGACTACATATCACTGAGGAATACGACAAGTCAATCCTCAAACGTAGTGCCGATGCTCCATTGTTGAAATATTGGTTAAGTAACTTTTTTTAATGAAATAATATGTATTCGGAATATTTAGAAAGGTATATTAGCGCATTTTCCGATATTGGTCTGACTCTGAATGACGATTTACGTAAGGAAATTGCAAGAATTGCCGAGATAGAAGGTTTGAATGTTGAAGAGGTCTTGAAATATGCAGAGCAAAGATTCGAACAAGCAGCGTGTGCTGAAAATGTAGAATCCGAAAATGAGCAAACTCCCATTGTTGATGAGGAGATTGTTGTGAATAATATTCAATTAAAAGAATTGAAAGGATATGAGAGCCAAGGATATGATGTCTTAGAAGCGTCCGACCATAGTGTTGGAATTGCGGTAAGGCTTGTCCATGACTATAATCTTAACGCAAATCAATGGGGATTCCAAGAAATCGTGTGGAGTGAAGTGTTCCTTCATAATCACGTTTTATATCTCAAAAGGGAGTCGCAGACCTTTGACGATTACATTACGAACAGGGGAGAAGGTTTCGATATGGTTGAACATGGTTATCGGAACGGTTATATGGAAGCAATTGTAGATGCAATTGACATCGTGTGTAATCCTTTCAAATACAAAGTGGAGTCAAATAAGACAACGAAAAAGCCCATTGTCAAAAAAACAACTACGCCAAAAGATGAGGTGAGTCTTCATTCTACCCCCAAAATTGTTAAGCCAAAGAAACTTTTGCAAACAGAAACGACAAAGAAGGCCAAGACATCGAAACAAACACAATTGACAGTGCCAAAGAGTGCTGTATCAACAGTGCGTAAACTTATTGATGGCTATAATAAAAAAGCTGCGAAATGGGGCTACGAGCTTTTGACCTTCAATGCAGAGAGCAATACTATTTCTGGGAAATTCAAACCAAAAACCAGCTCATCTGGACTTATGAGTGGGTTTAAGGAAGGATGGAGAAATGGTGATTTGGAAGAAGAATGGAAAAAAATACTAAAGCTGTGTAACAGAATGGATTCATATATCCCAACCCATTAGATGTATTGTAGGAATTGTCACAAGAAACAAAAGAGGCGTTTTGACGTAACAAGTGCTATGAGAAGGTTAAAAACCATGTCAGAAGAAATAGATGTTCCTAGAGACCCCTTTGGAACGGATTATTTACAGGATAAACTGAAAGTGTTTTGCAAGGAGCAAGGACTTGACATGCCAAGGTTCTGGGTGTTTCCTCCCAAAGGTGTGTACATGTGCTATGCGGTGTCGTTGCATCTGAAAGGCAAAGACAAGGGGGAGGTGTTAGATGCCAATACCATCTTCATGCTGAAAAGCCTCAATGAAATTGGCAATATTGATGCCTTGGAGAATCGTTTAAACTGTATCATGGTAGACTTGGGAGAGCCTATTATCTTGACAATAAAGGCTGATGAAACACTTGGTCAGCAACAATTATTTAAGGGTATTGGCCTGATAAAAATGCCAGTGACATGGAGCGACAATAATCAGAATGTGTATGAGGTTTATGTCAAGGGACAACTTGAAATGGGCTGTTTCGTGACGTTGATGGAGCATGTAGAACACATAGGAACGGAGATTGTCTATGAGTGAGACATTCAGATTCTTGGTAGAGGTGTATTTGGAGGGGCAAAACGTAGGCGAGCTGTGGGTGGAGATACCAAAGTTGCTATATGAGCAAGTTAAGCATGATGCTCCAAAGATTAGCGACAACCCACAAAGAGACATTGAGATAGCAAAGTCCTTTGGACTGGAGCCAGACAATGTTAGAACGTTTCAGCAGACAATGGAAGAGGACTATCCCCTTATAGCTGAGCGTATTAACAGACGTATAACCGATGCTATGTATTCTAGCGAGATTGTTGACTTGGACGCAGTGGCAGAAACGTGTGGAGAACCAATGACATTCTTTTGGCATGACGGTGCTGTAACTGTCAATTATAAAGATGTGGATGATTACGTAGCAAGGGTGGAGCGCAAATATAACCTATTAGGAGAATGGGATGAAGAAAAGCAACATGGACTACAAAGAGATACTTGACAAGCAGATGCCTGTCACCTTTGATTGTGTGGGCGTTGAAGAAGGGCATGAGGTTGAAAGAATGTGGCTTGCAGATATGGTGGATGGCAAGTGGATAGAGGATTATGTGGTCGTAAGGCGTGACACATACGACACCGTGACAGATGATGATGGGGCGGTATTTGCACTGATAGACAATGGCAGAATGTTGGTCAAAGCCCCCAATGTGAAGTACTATCGCATCCCAGAAGATGTGTATAGAATAGCCGACCATGCCTTTCTTGGGTGTACCGATTTGACGGATATTGACGTGCCGTATGGCGTTAGCGAGTATGAGATAGAAAAGGCTCTGGAGCATAGCCACACACGGATGAACATACATGCGTGGGATTGGGCTTACGACAATACGAGAAGTGAAGCCTTGGAGAAGGAGATTGCCGAGGGTTGGACTGACGAATACAACTTTGTGTATAGCCAAGACCGCAAGCGGTTGTTGAAGGCTGCAAATGCTGAGATATACAAGATTCCAGAAGGTGTGGAGAGCATAGACCGCCTTGCATTTGTTCATTGCAGCATCAAGGAATTGCATATTCCCTACACATGCAACTTGGAGAAGCTGCCACCAGAAGAATATCCAATCTTCGGCAGCGAGCGTGTGCAAGGCTGTATCTACCCTTGGGATAAGCCGTATTCGGAAGGTGATAATGACGAGTTTCAATAAAAAAATATCAGAAATGATAATCTGAGTTGTCGAAGTTTACCAGACTTGAAGAGCGTGATAAACGTTTCCTATGTCAGAGAACGGTGTTAGTCAACGACTAGCACCGTTCACAAGTTTTGTTAAAAAGAGACGTATTCCTTTGGTAATATCGAATAATTTGCTTACCTTTGCTCAATGGTTGCAGGTGGTCTCATGTGCAAAGGGCGTAGCTCAGTAGAGTTTGACACCACTTTTTGACACTACTAATATAATAAGGTATATGAAGAGACGAGTTAAATTCTTAAAAATAAGTATAATAGCGTCCCCCAAGTTTTTAACAGAAAAAATTGAGTGGGAGTAGTTGGTGATGAAACTACCGTTTCACATCATACAAGTACTAAAGCTGCAACACAACAATAATAAGGGCATGAGTAGCAAAGAGTGTTTACACAGATTCACTGATAATCTTTTCTGGGACGTTGATACGTCTCAGCTTTCAATGGATGAGCACCCTTCATACATTATTCATCGCGTATTGGAACATGGACAAATGGATGATTGGAGACTTATCTATCGTTATTATGGACTTGATAAAATTGTTGCAGAATGTAAGAAAATGCGTACCCTTGATCCTGTCTGCCTTTCTTTTATCTGCACCATATCACATACCAAAGAAGAGGACTATCGATGCTATCACTTCAGACAATCCACCCCGACACTTTGGAACTCCTAAAGACACTGATGCACCTGCCCATATTAGGTCAGATGCGACTTGTCGGAGGTACGTCCCTGGCTTTGCAATATGGCCATCGACGTTCCAAAAAGGTTAATGTAATAAGCGATATTTTGTAATTGCGGTTATTATATTAAGCGTTTTTAATTGGAAAAGTGTAATTATTTTGCTAGAAATGTATTGGAAAAGTGTCATTTTGGGCCGAAAACACATTGGAAAAGTGTAATTTTCTCTGTTTTTTCTTGTTGGATAATGTAATTTTAGCTATATTTGCAGCCGAATATAACATAATATAGTATGATAGACAGAAAGGCAAACGAGTCGATTCGCGACTTTTTCAAGAATGATAAGCGTGCGCTGCTGGTGACAGGAGCTCGTCAGGTAGGTAAGACTTTTGCCATTCGTAAGATTGGTAAGGAGTGTTTCGATCAGGTTGTCGAAATCAACTTTATCGAGCAACCTGATGCTATTGCTCTTTTTAGCGAACCAAAGGATGCTAAGGGTATTTTGTTGCGCCTGTCAGCATTCACTCACAAACAATTGATTCCTGGCAAGACGCTTATATTCTTCGACGAGGTGCAGGAGTGTAAGGAGATTGTCACTGCCATTAAGTTCCTGGTAGATGAAGGTAGTTACCGCTATGTGATGAGTGGCTCGTTGCTGGGGGTGGAGCTGAAGGATATAAGGAGTGTGCCCGTGGGCTATATGGGCGAGATCGAGATGTATCCACTCGATTTGCAAGAGTTTGCCACCACTGTTGGCATCAGCAGCGATGTACAGACTCATCTGCGTGAATGTTTCGAACAGCATAAGCCTGTCGACAGCTTTATCCACGAGCGCATGATGGAGTTGGTGCGCCTCTACCTGATTGTTGGCGGAATGCCTGCTGCCGTTCAGCGCTACCTTGACACAAACAATCTGCGACGGGTGTTGGGCGAGCAGCGCGACATCATCCGAACCTACAAACGTGACATTACGAAATACGACCCCAAGAAGAAACTGCTGATAGAGGAGATCTACGATCTGATACCCTCAGAGCTCAACGCCAAGAACAAGCGTTTTATCCTGAAGGAGTTGAACGAAAAGGCTCGTTTCAGTCGCTATGAGAGTGGCTTCCTGTGGCTGAAGGATGCTGGCGTGGCCCTTCCTACCTATAATGTCGAAGAGCCCAGGCTGCCCTTGTTGCTTAGCAAACAACGCAATCTCTTCAAACTCTTCCTCAACGATGTTGGCATTCTGGCAGCGATGTATGGAGGTGATATCCAGTTGCGATTGTTGGAGAAGGATTCCAATATCAACTTTGGTGCCGTATTCGAGAATCTTGTAGCGCAGGAACTCTATGCTCACGGCTTTGCGCAGAATCACGACCTGTTCTATTTCAACAGCAAGAAGCAAGGCGAACTCGACTTTGTGGTAGAGCAGAACGGCGAGGTGTTGCCCATCGAGGTAAAGTCGGGCAAGGACTATGAGCGCCATCGGGCCCTAAGCAATGTGATGGCCAACGAAGTATATGCCATCCCACGCGCCATCGTATTCTGTCAGGACAATGTGCAGGTTAACGACAACGTAACATACCTGCCCATCTATATGCTGATGTTCATGCTGCACGAGCAGACGGAAGATGTGATATACAAGTTCCAACCGGTATAGTGGTTAAACTCGCACGCTTATTAAATCATGTTCAAAATTAGGGACGAGTGGAGATAGGGGGCTGACACTCAATTTCCTGCGAGGGGACCTGTTTGAGTGAACAGGTTCAGGTCTATGCAGTTGCCCATTGTCTCATAGCCAATGGCGTTCAGGTGTAGCCAGTCGTTCTCGAAGAGGAACTGCTGTTGCATGGCTGCTGTGTCCTGAGGGTTGCGCACGGCTTTGTCGAAGTCTATCACACCGTCCAGCATGTCCGTGGTGCGAATCCATTCGTTGATGGTGTTGCGTCCGTTCTCGTGGTCTTCAGAATAGTAGTTGTTGCCCTTGAACGGGGTGACGGTGCCACCGATGACGCGAATGCCTTTCTGGTGGGCTTCCTGGATAATCTGCTTGTAGGTGTCAATGATACGTTGGGCCGTCTGTACGCCATTACGGGCATAGCCAAGGTCGTTTACAGCCTCGAAGAGGATAATCCATTTCACGCCCTCCTGATTCAGCAGGTCACGCTGATAGCGGCTTGAACCTGTAGGGCCTAATCCGCCGCGCAATACGCAGTTGCCTCCGATGCCCATGTTCAGTACTCCCACCCTCCGCGTAGGCTTGTTGTCGAGCAGTCGGCGTGAGAGCACGTCGGCCCAGCGGTTCTGTAGGTTGGTCGTTGAGCCGCGCCCGTCTGTTATTGAGTTGCCGAGGATGGCTACAGCGCCTGCTTTCTTGGGAGCCTCTACCTCCAAGGCCAGGATGTTGTACCAATGGTCGGTCCTGATGGCATTGCTGAAGTCGCTGGTATTGCCGGCCTTCAGGTATGATGTGGTGCGTGAACCGGGGTGGCCGCTGACGCTTGTCGATGAGGCCTGTCCGTAGTGGATGGTGATGGCCACGTTCTGGCGGTCCTTGATGCGGAAGCTGACGGCATCCGATGTCACCTTGCCACCGGCAGGAATGATGACTCCTGCCTTACCGTCGAAGGTCAGGCGGACGGTTGATTTCTCATCAATATCGCTGCTGCTGCCAGCTGTCTTGGCGTATGCCAGTTCCACAGCCTTTATTTCTGTGTCTTCCTTGCTGAACTCGTTGGTCAGTTTCAGGCGAACCTTCTTACCGCCTATCGATACCTGCACAATCTGGCGCAGCGAGTTGTTGCCCAATCCGGGTGCCGGCGGATTGTTATGCGGTTCCACCAGTTGCGGAGCCGTTCCCCATGTTCCTACCCAATGTCCACCGGCCATAGCGATACCTGTCGTCAACAGACAGATCAGCATCATTACAATTTTCTTCATCATGATTTTCTTGCTTTTGGTTATTAAACTCCGACAAAGGTACGAATAAGTGAGTGAAAAAGCAAATTTATTTGCATTTTTCCGAACGAAAATACCTTCGACCAACTGGTCAAAGGTACGAATAAATGGGCGAAAATGCAAAGATAAACGGTTTTTTCTTGGTAATTTGCGGTTTTTGCACTACCTTTGCAATTGATGAAACGATTAGTATTGGGATTATTCCTGTTGTGTCCCCTTTTGTTGTCGGCACAACAGATTCGTTTACTGACCGATAGTCTGCATTACAAGGTGGAGATGCAGAGCACGCTGTCGTCGGGTGACCATACTCCGTTGTGGCTGAATGCGAACCGTTATGGTCTTAGCTCGCTGAAGACGGCCAACGGCTATCTGCGCGGGGCTGTCAGTCGTCCTGTGGAGGCTGATGCCGACCGCCGCTGGGGTGTGGGCTATATGCTTGACGTCGCTGTGCCGGCTGGCTTTACCAGCCATTTCGTGGTTCAGCAGGCATACGGTGAGGTGCGTTGGCTAAAAGGACTGCTGACGGTGGGTAGCAAGGAGTACCCTATGGAACTGAAGAACAATGAGCTGAGCAGTGGATCGCAGACGTTGGGCATCAATGCACGGCCTATTCCCCAGGTTCGTATTGCCCTGCCTGACTATTGGACGATACCCCATACCCGCAACTGGCTGGCCATCAAGGGCCACTTCGCTTACGGCTGTCAGACGGACTCCCGTTGGCAGGAGGATTTTACTGACAATGAGTTCGGCAGCAGGTATGTGAAGGGGGCTCTCTACCACAGCAAGGCGGGCTATCTGCGCATTGGTCCCAAGAACATTACGCTGGAGCTGGGATTGGAAATGGCCTGTCAGTTTGGTGGTACCACCTATCTGAATGACGGCTCTGGCATCACCATCAACAATAAGTCCGACCTCAGCGCGTTTATCCATGCATTGGTTCCTGGTGGAGCCGATGAGATAGAGGCTGGCACTACCGGTGTCTATGAGAATGCCGACGGCAACCATGTGGGCAGTTGGGTGGCGCGTCTGAATGTTGACCAGCCGTCGTGGTGTGCCAGCCTGTATGCCGACCATTTCTTCGAGGACCATTCCTCGATGTTTTTCATGGACTACGACGGCTACGGAACGGGTGCCAATTGGAATGTCAAGGAGAAGTCGCGCTATTTCCTTTACGACCTCAAGGACATCATGTTGGGTGTGGAGCTGCAGCTGAAGCGTACCCCCTGGTTGAGCAATATCGTCGTGGAGTATCTGTGTACCAAGTATCAGAGCGGTCCGGTGTATCATGACCATACGAAGAATGTCAGTACCCATATCAGTGGGCGCGACGACTACTACAACCACAGCAAGCAGAGCGGTTGGCAGCACTGGGGCATGGTGATGGGTAACCCACTGTTCCTCTCGCCCATCTACAACGGCAGTGGTGACATCAAGGTCAGAAACAACCGTTTTGTGGCTTGGCATTTCGGCATCAGCGGCAATCCGATGGCGGGGCTGCACTATCGTGTGCTGGCCACGACGCAGAAGGGCTATGGTACCTATAACCTGCTTTATCCTGATCCTCGCTATGATGTCAGCCTGCTGGCAGAGGGCGCCTACACCTTCCCTAAGACTTCCTTCTTTGACGGTTGGAGTGTGAAGGCTGCCGTTGGCTGGGACCATGGTGAAATCTATGGCAAGCAGACGGGTTTTCAGTTGACGGTGACAAAGAGATGTAAGATGTAAGATGTAAGATGTATGATGTAAGATGTATGATGTAAGATGTATGATGTAAGATGTATGATGTAAGATGTATGATGTAAGATGTAAGATGTAAGATGTATGATGTAAGATGTTTGTATGAAACGTTTTCTTATATATATAATAGGTGTCGCTCTGCTGGCTACTGGCTGTACGCTGGAGACTTCTGACAATGGCGACTTTGATGGTATGTGGCAGTTGACGCGCATCGACTCGCTGCTGACGGGTTCGTCGGCAGACATGCGCTATTCGCAGGTGGTGTGGTGTGTGCAGGGTACGCTGTTGGAGACCCGGGTGGCTGACCTTTATGGCAAGGAGGATGACGTCATCTTCCGTTTTTCGCTGACGGGCGATTCGCTGTTGCTGAGCGAACCCTATTTCAGCTATCGTGACGAAGGGGACATTGCTGTGGAGGATGCCCGTAAGCTACATCGTTTTGGCATCACCCGTCTGGAAGAGCGGTTTCTGGTACAGCAGTTGTCGTCGTCTGACTTGCAACTGCAGTCAGATAGTCTGCGGCTGTATTTCAGGAAATATTAGTCTCATTTTTCAACGCCCCCCAGCCCCCTCTAATCTTAGAGGGGGAGTTAATGGTGTCTCCTAATCTTAGAGGGGGAGTTAATGGTGTCTCCTAATCTTAGAGGGGGAGTTAATGGTGTCTCCTAATCTTAGAGGGGGAGTTAATGGTGTCTCCTAATCTTAGAGG
>JAEEGL016438350.1_pt1 | contig 20958 bp, 16 predicted proteins | sample 9134231 | NCBI WGS metagenome assembly JAEEGL01 (sample SAMN16246548, study PRJNA631951) | gut metagenome | biome: gut microbiome; feature: rumen; material: fiber-attached | host: Bos | place: Iran: Karaj | collected 2018-10
CGGCCGAAATCCCTCCTTTGTCCAATTTCGGCCGTATCAAGGAAGAGGAACGCACGGCCGAAATCCTGCCTTTGATCTTTTTCGGCCGTATCAAAAAGGTGTATCGCACGGCCGAAATCCCTCCTTTGTCCAATTTCGGCCGTATCAAGGAAGAGGAACGCACGGCCGAAATCCTGCCTTTGATCTTTTTCGGCCGTATCAAAAAGGTGTATCGCACGGCCGAAACTCCGGCTTTGATCATTTTCGGCCGTTTCGAAGAGGTGGAATGCAATGCTGACGTTCCGGCTTAAAGCGAAGCATTTGCCGACAGCATATAAAAATGGTATAATGGCTCATACCGCTTTGTAGCATGGAGGTAAAGAACACAATGAAAAAGATGCGAGCCAGAAGTATCAAGGCAATAATAAGCCTGATAGCAATAATACTGACTGCGTTTACAGCACTCACAGGATGCAAAGGAATTGGTGATAATATGGCAACAGGATCGCCCGAAGCCACACCGGAAACAAAGCCGCAGACGACGTTGCCCCCCGCCGAACAGATGGTGGTGACGGACGACGATAACTACCAGAACACCGCGCCGCTTACAGAAAGAGCAATAAGAGCCGTTGACGACCTCGGCAGGACGTTGACCACCGAAAAAGAGACGACAGCTGCCAGGAGCGGAAAATATATCGGGCTCTTCTACTTCCTCTGGCTCGGCGAACATGGCACAGCGCTTTACGATAATACGGAAATAGCGAAAGTTGAAGGCGCGCTCGATTCAGAAAAAGGCTGGATGGACGCAGGCGGAGGACCGCAGAACGCGTTCCATTTCTGGGGCAAACCGATGTTCGGATATTACAAATCATACGATAAATGGGTCATGCGAAAACACGTCGAAATGCTCACCGACGCGGGAGTTGACTTTCTTGTGTTCGACACCTCAAACGCGATCGCATACGCGCCAAACGCGCTGGCACTCATGAAAATACTAAAAGAATACCAGGATAAAGGCTGGAACGTGCCGAAAGTCTGTTTCCTCACCAATACGAAATCCGGTGAAACGATGCAAACGATATATAAATTGGTATACAAGAAACACCCGGAATACGAAAGCATATGGTTCAACTGGGACGGAAAGCCGCTGATCATTGGCATCCCCGGAGAAGCCACCGACGAGATAAAGGATTTCTTCAGGATCAAAACGAGCCAGTGGCCTATGTCAGCTAAAGAAGATGACGGCTTCCCGTGGATGGAATTCGACCGCCTGCTCTCCAACGAAGCCGTGTACGGAATGAACGGGCGAAAAGAGGTCGTTAACGTTTCTCTGGCGCAGCATAACCAGACTTATAAGATGAGCGCGGTTTCGTGGTACGGCTCAAACGACCGGTCGCGCAGCTGGCACGACGGCGCAAACGACCCTGCCCCGGACGCCTACCTCTACGGATACAACTTTGCCGAGCAGTTCAAGTGGGCGATGACGATCGATCCTGAGATCATATTCATCACAGGCTGGAACGAATGGGTCGCTCAGCGCCAGAGCCCGTCATACCAGGGACCGGTCAAAAACGAAGGACCGATCGTGTTCCTTGACAACGCGTCCCTGAACGGCAGCCGCGACGTCGAACCGATGGAAGGCGGATATGCGGATAACTATTACCTCCAGATGATATCGTTCATCAGACAATTCAAAGGTCTGAGCGTTGACAACGCCCGCAACAACCGCACCATCGATATAAGCGGCGGATTTGCCCAGTGGAACGATATTAAAGCATATTACAAAGACTTCGACGGAGATACCGAAAAACGCAAGGCCACCGGCTGGGGCAAGGAAAAATATGTTGACGAATCCGGCCGCAACGACCTCGTCGAATTCAAGGTCAGCGAAGACAGTGAAAACTTATACTTCTTCGTAAAAACTGCGGAAGATATCACCGCGGCCGAGGGCAATAACTGGATGAACCTGTTTATCGGTATCGACGGTGCTCCGGCAGCTTCGTCGTGGAACGGATACGGATTCGTCCTTAATTACAAAGCTCCGGACAAGGACGGTTCGATGTATCTCGGATCGCTCGCTTCCGGAAAAGAATATGCGGTCACTCCCCTCTCCGAGGTTCCGTGCCGCATACACAAAAATATGATGATGGTCTCGATACCCAAGTCCGCTCTCGGAATAGAAGGAGCAGCATCGATCCTGTTCAAGTGGTCGGACAACTGCTCCGAGGGTGACCCGGCAGGTTTCTACACCACAGGTGACGCTGCTCCGATAGGCAGAGCCGGTTATTATTTCGGCGCCTGACGCTTTTTGCGGGTCAATACAAATGCGGATGCTCCTATTGCGAGCACACCGATAGCTCCAAGCACGACCGGAAGGATGATATTCTTCCGGTCATTTTTATCGTCCTTTTTTGACGGTTTTGAGTGCGCCGCGGGGTTTTCTTCTGCTTCGGAAGCGTCGCTCGTATACAGTTCGATACCCGCAATAGTTTTGTCGATCTTATTTCCGTCAGCTCCGAACCAGAGCAGTTTAACGTACCTGTACGCGCCGTAGAGTTTTTCGCTGACCGCGCGCCCTTCTTCAGTATAGAATACGTTTGCGTTTCTTAATGTCGTATCGATCAGGATCGTCCAGTCCTCACCGTCATCCGATCCCTCGATCCTGTAGCGCGGGATGATCGCATCGCTTCCGGGCATGATATTGATACCGTGTACGGCTTTCCTCTCCCCCAGATCCATCATGATCGTCTGAGAACCGATCGGCGCGAAAGGTTTCCAGAGCGTGGAACTGTCACCGTCGAACAGGGCGTCAATGCTGTCGGAAGCTTTTCCGGCGGCGTTATAGATATAGCTTCCGGAGCACGATACCGCGGGCGTTGTAAGCGCGCCTTTGTACTCGGGCAGCTTATTATTCAGTATAGGTGCAGGGTCAATATACGCCGCTGCTTCGTATATTGCCGACCAGTTGGCCGTCGCCCGCTCGAACGTCAGTTTGAGGTATTTGTAAGTGGCCGTGTTTGCCAACGGGCAGATAAACACGGGTATATCGTTGTCTTTTACGGGAAGTGCAACACGTTTAAAGAGTTCATCCCAGTTCTCGCCGTCGTGCGAACCCTCGAGCGTGAAAGACGCTCCCGCCGTATTTTTGTACATGCTGAACGCGAAAGTGTTGAACGAACGCTCCTCAGGCATCTCGAACATTACGTATTGAGGGAACGAACCGTCTTTAGCACACCACCACGTACCGTTGTCGCCGTCAATTACTTTATCGGCCGTGCTTGAAGCGCTGCTGACGCTTGAAGCGGAAACAACAGACCCGGCCAGGATATTAGCTTCGGCGTTCCCGATCGAAGCATTAAACAGCTTTAATGGCGAATTATCCAGGTCATCAGCGCATGGCGCTTCCGTCTTATAGTCTCCAAGATCGCTGCGGCTGGTAACGAGCAGCGCCCAGTCTGCGGCGGTAGGCTTTTCGGGTATCTTATAGACGCCTTTTATTACGTGGATATCATCCGATATCGGCAGGAAATGGCCGGTAAGCGGGTTATACCATTTAGCAGAATATTTTACGCCTTTCGCAAGACCTCTCAGTTCTCCCGTAGACAGATCGTCGTTGTAAAAATATGCCACGTACGTATCCGCGTTATCCGAAGACGATACGACCTTAGAATCTGCTTTCAAATCAGAAAAAGCGGTGTCTCCGAAGCGTGGAACGAGTCTGCTGAAATCTACGTACTCGAAGAAGTTTCTGAGGTAGGTCATCTCATATGATCCTGGCTTATCGATGCCCATATACCACGGTTCGAAACTGTAAGAGCCCATCCAGCCGGTATTGCCCGCGGTAGAATAGCAGTTCGCCCATACGCCCGTGACGCCGTAAGTAAAGCCATAACTCCCGCACAGGTTTGCCTTCCAGGCGGAAATTCGCGATGCATCATACCCGTTGAATCCGCCGCACGTGATATCCTCGTAATTTGCCTCGGTCTCGACGTAAGGTTTTATTTTGCCGGATCTTTTATTATCCCAGTACTCCTGGTACATATATTTGCTTGTGAACGTCGGTCCGTGGCCGCACTGGATCGCGTAGAACTGATGCCACTCTTCCTCGTCCAGGCGGGCAACGAACGTGTTGCTGACGGGCAGCGGATACATATGTGCTCCCTGCGGATGGTCGTATCCGTCACCTTCTTTAACGATGCGTGCGGATGCCAGCCACGGCTCAAATTGCGGATCGCCCGTTATCTCCTGCGCCGTGATCCACACGACGGGATAAGAGGCGTATCTCGCCGTAAGATATCTGGATAATCTCTCAAGATCTTTTCTGTTCATCGAGTTGGTCGTGCTGGCGTGAACGCCGTATCCGAGCGCGATGACCATACCGTGATCGGCAAGGTAGTCGAACATTACGTCAAATTTCGTGATGAACGTATTTGGATCTATATGTGAGTATCTCCTCTTCCACATAGTCGGCTCTTTTGATGCTCCTCGCTGGCCGCCTCCGTCTCCTTCGCCGCTGTCGAAATACGTCTGGTACACGGTGAACCCTTTGGAAAGGCGGTCATTGACCTCGTGCACGAACTGGTTATTGCAGTCGCATCCGGGATAGTTGCATTGCGTTATCGAAACGTAGTTGGGAGCCTGCCAGTTAGTGTCGCCGAGCCAGTAGAAAGGAGTACCGTCATCATGAACGAAATACCTGCCGTTGTCCGAGATGCGTATAAAACCGTGGCGGTCAATATCCGTTGTCCCCGTGTTTTCGACGGCAATTATCTTTCCGGTTACCCCGTGTAGGCCTTTATTATCCGTATCGCTGCATGAAGTAACGTACGTCCACGTTCCGGTCTTCGTCGGTGAGAAGCGTACCCTCCACTCATCTCCTCCGTTCCAGAAACCGAAAAGATGTATCTTCGTGCCGTCTTCGTGTGTAAAATCCGCGTCGATCTCGACTTCTCTGTACGGATTCAGATAAGATTCTTCACTGATTAGAATGATATCCGTTCTTTTCCACACTTCAACTTTTACGGCATTATCTTCCGCTGCTAATTTTACGGTTCCTGCGCCGCCAATGATTCCCGTCAGCATAAAAATCGCTCCTAAGAGTATAGTTATTAATTTCAGAACTTTTTTCATAGTGTTACCGCTTTCTGATGGAGAAAAGCAAAAGGGCCTTTTTAGGGGCCCTTTAAAGAATTTATGAATATCAGCTCATAATGGTCTGCCACTTTTCGTTTGCCTGGCGTTCCATCCGTCCGAAAACAGTCTGAGCATCGGCGGTACCGTTTATTATTCTCACGAATGCGCTCGTCATGTTAGCGTTTGAAAAGATATCGGCGATCTCGATAGGAGCGAACAGAACGGTGTTGCAGGGCCTCGTCTGATCGGGGTAAGAAACCAGAGCGGCATAGTTTTTATCGTGCCATTCGGTGCCGACGCCCTTCCAGAAATCGTCGTCAGAAAGTGATTTGAGTACTGGAACATTTCCGCCTGTCTGGCCCTGGTGAGCGATCTGGCCTTCCGGTGTTAAGAAGAACAGTGCAAATGCAGCGGCGGTATCCGGATTATCCGTTCTGTTGTATACTACGTAGCCTGTGGCACCCGTCGATATGTTATGATAAGGAAACGCAGGGAACGGGCAGAGATCCCAGTCTATCTGAAGGTCATCGTAAAGTTTTCCGTAGCTGAACAGCCATGACATGCCGTTGAACGTTTTGAAGCACACGTGTGCCATATTGGCCTGGCCGTCGCCGACAGAATATTTTATCGCGGTGATCTGATTGGAAATATCCTCGGGGAAGAGCCATCCTTCCTGAACGCCTGTAACGATCTCGTTGATCCCCTGCATAACTTCGGTGCTGGACGTGATCGATACCCTGTGCTCGATGCTGTTGATCCATTCACCGCCGAATCCGCGGAAGAACATCGGCCAGACGGGCTCCCACCAAATCTTCAGAGATGCGCCTGATTGCGTCACAGTTCCGTTTTCGATAACGGTGAGGCGTTTGCAGACATCTTTGAAATCTTCCCAAGTATACGCGTATGAGTTATCAAAATCGATACCTGCACTTTCAAGCATCGTCTGGTTGTAGATAAGGATCTGCTCCGCGATAGCCCTCGGTGCCATATACAGTCTGCCGGCCACTTTACCGCAGTCGAGCGCGCCGCTGAATACGTCACCGATGTCAATATTGAGCGGTTTTAAGTACGAGTCGAGCGGCATCAGCGCGTTGTGGTTCTGCTGGTAATCATTGCAGTCGATCGGGTCAACCCAGAATACGTCGCCGATATCTCCCGCAGATATCCTCGTCGGGAAAGATGAACGGGCGCCTTTCTGGAAAATGACTTTTGTATCGGGGTATTTGCTCATAAAGGCGTTGATGATATTTCTCGGCGCCATCTCCGCATCTTCAGATAAATCGTCCGTTACGGTTAAAGTGATCTTGCCTCGGATATTAAGATCCTCTTCTGTAGCGTTCTGATCGACGTAACCGTACTGAACGACTTTTCTCTTGCAGCCTATAAGGCCGGCTGCAATTCCCAGGATCAGCATCAGAATAACTGCCTTCAGGATGAGCTTGTTTGTTTTAGTCAGTTTCATGACGTGTTTATCCCCTTTCTGTCTCAAGATACTCTTTCGAAAATCGCCACGCGCTGCGCGTTAATGACCTCTTTTGTCCAGCTTTCGACTTTGGACGGGCTCTCCGGATATGCTTTATACGTGCAGGCAACATAATCTCTGCCTTTTTCTCCAAGTTTCTTTGCCGCGAATTCGTCGCTGCTTTCGGGAAGGCCCATCCACAGGCGCGAATTACCGATATCGTACGTTTTCTGTGCATTCTGCCAGACCCATATAGGCGTAGGCCACAGGCGGATGGAGTCGGGCGCCCCGATGCGCTCGTAGAACTTCTGATCCGGTCCCCATTGACCGTGATGCGCAAGCTGGACGTATTCGCTTTTAAGTTCTTCGTCGGAGTACGCCCGGAGCAGTTTATTGCCGGTATCCGAAGCGGCATCACCTAGGAAAAGGACGGTATGGTCGCCGTAGATCATCTTAAGTACGACTGACGTGCTGTTCACGTTAGCGTCGCTCTTGCTCCACGTACACATAACCTTAAACGCCACGCCGTCGATATCTATGGTGAGCCCTTCTTTTACGCTCTGCTGATTTATCACGCTGCCGTTGATAAGGTCGTAATAGTAATACGTCTTATCGTCGATATCCTCTGGCTCGGCCCACTGATCTTCCGGAATATCGGCGCCTTTTATTCCCGCAAACGGAACGAGCCTGTAGTACTTCCGCATGCCTTTTTTCATAACTTCAAGTTCTTTGATGTTATAGTCGCCTGATCCGCCGTTCGTCTTCCATTCCACTCCGTATTCGGGAAAATCGAAGTAGAAATTGTTTATTTTATAATTACTGTTTTCCTTGTACGCCGCAAGCATTTTTGCGAGCTCGTAGAAGTGATCCCAGTGGCCGTGTGACAGAAACCATGCTTCGACCTCGAAATACTCGCCTTCTTCAAGACCGAGTATCGCGCGGATAGCCGCAGGAAGGTACGGTGGTTCGTTCATGCCGCGCCCGTCGATGCCGCCGTCAATTACGATGACCTTCCGGCTCGGGGTGACAATGACGTAGCTCATCATGAGGCTGTCCGGTTCCGGTGCGAGCTGGTACAGTTCCACCCCGCCGTGATACGGGGCATCGGTCACAGACGGGTCATTCGCGTTTGATCCTTTGTTCCCTGTCCCGGGTGAACATGACGTTAATAATGTCATCATAATGATACCTGCCAGAATCAGTCGCAAGGCGGCAATTTTTCTGCCTTTCTTCTTACTCATTATTACCTCTTCACGCCCTTCTTCCTGCTGATCAGGATGGCGGCAATTATCGCGGCGATCAGGATCACTCCGCATACGATCCCTATGATAAGTCCGGGGTTCGGCCCTCCGGTCTTATTACTCCCGTCTTCTCCGTCATCTGTCCCGGCAGTCGCGGTAGAGGGAACGTTCGCCTCTTCAGTTTTCTCAGGAGTTTTAACAGGTTCCTCCGTCGGAGCCTTGGTAGGAACTTCCGTAGGCGCTTGCGTAGGAGCCTTTGTCGGTTCATCGGCTTCGAGGCATCTGTACTTTACGGTCCAAATCAGATTTTCGCTCTCTCCCACGATCGCGAAGATCTCCGCCGTGTGCTTGCCCTCGGTGATATCGGTCATTATCTCGAAGCGTGACGCAAACACTTCATCTTTTTTTAACATGCCTTTAACGTGGTCAACGATATCCGCCGCCTCGTACGGGTCTGAATATTGCATCTCTCCACCGTCGATCTTCACGCCGTACTTATCCAGCGCTTTATCGTTACCGTACCAGCCCCAGAAACGGATCTGCTTGCCCAGGAGCGGGTACAGGTTTTCGCTTATCTCAGTGACCTCCGGGTTATTGCCGAAAGCCGCCTTATCGACGTTGTCAACGGTGACCTGGTCTCTTGCCATTGCCTCCTGATAATCCTTTATTTCGAAGAATACCGGATCCATATCGTCGATCGGCTCATATCCGTCGTTGGCGAGAAGGATCGCGCAGTATTTTCCGGGGACAAGTTCTCCGTCGTCGTTAAATACTCCGGGACTGTTTCGCATAACAACGTGATCGTCTTCCGGGAGCACCCAGGTGTCTCCTTCGGATCCTATGTACCACCACAGGATCGAGCCTTTATAGTCCCCCGCCTGGCTTTCCGGATAGAAACCGATCCAGTCGGTACTTCCGAAATCGCCTTCGATCGTAACTGTAAGGCTGCCGTCTTTAACTTCGATTTTGAGCATTTCTTCTTCCGCACTGCCTGTTACGCTGAAAAGTGATCCGGTCAAGAGAAGCAGAGCAATCGCAACGGCGATAATTTTTTTCATTTAGACCCTCCAGATATATGTTATTTTTTTGACCTGCTTAAACAGGTTCTTTACTGTTTGTAATTGTATTCAACTGCATCGCAAAATGCAATATAAAAAACCGATCCGTACTGCTGTTTCGAGAAAAATCTCACGTCACCTGCCGGTTTTAGGCTGCGGCAATGCTTTTTCTCCCGTTGACGACGGATGAGTGATGTGCTCCTGCTCGGATACGGTCGCTTTTGCGTACTCTTCTTCGATCGTCAGCGCGCTGTTTGCGGTCAATACGAATATACAGTCGTTTTCATAAAGTCCTTCCGGCCACGGCAGTTCATACCTGCCTTTCATGTCGGACCTGACCGCCGTGCTGATGAGTGTGTACTCCCCGGTCTTTACGTCGAACCAGCGTGCAGTATACGTTTCGTCAACGTTAAGTCCGGTCAGCACGTTGCCCGTTGATTCGGGATACGTATCAACGTTAATTTCTTTGTTATTCATGGGATAATAGATGATCACACACCGTTTATCGTCCGTACTGTTTACGGTCGGTCTGAGCACTGTGTCTCCGGGGCATTCATTCTTCCATTTAACAGATTTCGTGTCATAATTAAGATCCCAGTATGGCAGCGACGTGAAGAAGGATTTCATGACAGGAAGCTGAGTGGTCCCGACGATCTTGTTGAGCGCTTTATACCAGGGCGTCGGATCGCGCCAGTACGTCTGGAATTCGTCTTTATCGTCCCACGTATCCTGCCACCCGCCTTCTGACCCGTACGAATAGCCGAAACTGCCGTTCATTATGGCGATATACGCTATCTCGCGAGTCTGGTCGGTGGGTATCTCCCAGATATCTTCGTATTTTGCCTCTGCCTCTAGCCAGGGAAGTTTTGGCTCGCTTTCTCTGTATACTTTGTATTCTTTGTAAAAATATTTATAATCGCTTCCGGAGCCGTTATCGTAGTAATCAAACGTCGGTGAGTGGCCGCCTTCGCTCATGATGAACGAAAACCATTCGGCACCTCTGAATGCATCTGAAGAAGGCTTGTCTTTAAAATACGGATTGTGGAGCGTTTCGAGCGTACCGTACGCGTCGATCTCGGAAATGTATTGACCGAGCCGGCCGTAGCATTCGATCCAGTCGGGGTCGAAACCGGTCCCGTTCGTGTATTCTCCTGCAAGGTTCCAGATTATCGGGTACGATGCATACCGTGCTACGGCGTAGCGGACGATCCTGACATAATCTTCATAATTTTGCGGCGTCAAAGCTCCTCCCCAGTCGAGTCCGATCACCGGCACCATTCCTTTACCGACAATATATTCGACGCGTCTGTCAACGTTTCTCCAATATTCCGGCGCAGGTTTTTTCCACTTGCTCATCCATTGTGAACCGCCTTCGTTGGGATTGTCTCCGCTTACCCAGATCATTGCCTGAAATGCCGTGAATCCTTCCTCTGCGCGCTGGTCAACGGTCCCTTGAAACATCGTGTCATATTCCGGACTGTTTGATTTGGTGAAGCTAAGGCGGCTGCTGAACCCGAACCAGTGTGTGTCAGCAAGCCAGAAAAACGGCGTGCCGTCTCCGTACGTCAGATCTTCTTTATCAGAACTGACCCTCGGCCTGCCGTGGATCAGCAGGTCGTTATCGCCTGTATATTTTTCCGCGATGAGAGTGCCTTTCTGCCCGTGAAGGCCGTCATCCTCCGGGTTGGAACATATTACCTCATAATTCCATTCGCCCTCTATCGGAGCGGCAAATCTTATCTTCCACGTGCTTTTTCCGTCCCAGAATCCCGGCACGGTCATCGTGCGTCCGTCAGGCCCTGTAAATACGGCGTGGATCGCGACTTCAAGATAAGGCTGGGCATAGGAGCCTGTGCTGATAAGTTCGATTTCCTGAGTGACGTTGACCATCTCGGCCTTTGGAAATGAGTTTACCGGAGTGCCGCGCTCCGGGAGTTTGCCTGGAAGAGCAGATTCCGTCGCATTGATATCTGCCCTCTGCCTTGGGCCTGAACATGACGAGAACGTCAATGCCAGGAGCAAAGTGAATAATATGATGGCTGACAGGTATTTTTTTATCATTTTCTCCCCCACGCTTTTATACGTTCGTCGCGAATGCGGCCAATGTCACGTTTGCTGCCGCCCATTTACACCGGTTATTTTATATTAATGCCGCCTGTTTTTCAAGAGAGCTCTTTCGTCACTTTCGGCCGTATCAGGGAAGTTGAATTTTTGACGCAAAACGAGTAGAATTGGCGCGTAAAAAGACAACTCGCACGGTAACGCGCGAAAAAGCAGCACGGCAGAGCGAAGGAGGACGACCTGATGTCAAAAAAGATCACATTGTTAGACGGAGCAGTAGGGACGACGCTGTGGGGTATCGCGGAGGCAAACGGCGTAGAAAAGATGCCTGTATGGAAATATAACGTCGAACATCCGGAATTCATCGAAGAACTCACCAGACGATACATTGACGCAGGCAGCGAAATAATACTGGCCAACACGTTCGGCGCAAACGGGCCGGCAGTAAAACGATCTTCAAATTATACCGTTGCCGAAGTTATCTCCTCCGGAGTAAAAGCCGTCAGAAAAGTGATCGACGGCACCGGAGTAAAGCTTTGTCTTTCAATCGGACCACTCACGCAGCTCCTCGAACCATACGGAGATCTCGAAGAAGAAGAATGCGCGAAAATATATGATGAGATGCTTGACGCCGGGATCGGTGCCGGATGCGACATAGTCATGGTCCAGACGTTCATGGATCTCGCAATGATGCGCATTGCCGCCACAGAAGCAAAAAAATACGGCGTACCTGTATTCTGCTGCATGACGTTCGAAAAGAACGGCCGTACGATGTTCGGAAACTCTGTCGAGGATACCATCGAGGAACTCACTCCCCTGGGGATCGACGCGATCGGCCTCAACTGTTCGCTGGGCCCTGATCTGGCGATACCGATCATAAAGGAATTTGCTGAAAAAACAGACCTTCCGATAGTTTTCAAACCTAACGCCGGAAAACCGATCACGAGCGGCGAAGGAACTCAGGTCACTGCATACAGCGCGAAAATATTCGCGCAGGAGATCAAGCCTGCGCTCGAGTACGTAAGCTATATAGGCGGCTGCTGCGGTTCTGACGAGTCGTACGTACGCGAGATCAAAAAATTACTCGACCGGTAACTTCTTTATGATCTCATCCGCCAGCGTATACATCCCGTTTTTATCGGGATGTATACCGTCAAGCGCGTCAACGATCTTTTCGTTTTTGTTTGCATCTACAAATATGCATCCCTTTTCAGCCGCGACTTTTCCGATCGCGTCTGCATATTCGCGTATGTGCCTGCCTCCGAGGCAGTACGGGAATTCGAAATTCGGATCTCCCCTGAGCGTAGATATCGCCGGAGAAATGCACCAAACTTCTGCGTTCGGATAATGTTCCTTTATCAGATCGAGCATTATCCTGTACGCACCTGTGAACGACATATTCTCAGGCATATTTCCGTACGATTCGATAGGAGTGCCGGATGCCCAGTCGTTTACGCCCATGTATATCATGATGACGTCGGGATCGATCCCGTCACCGCCCAGGAGCGACATCCTGGAGTCAAGGAACGCGAAGCTTCCCGGTGTGAATTCGGCGTGATAGCTTACCGTGCTGCCTGACCACGAATTGTTTTTCAGGAGCTTCCCTCCGAGTCTGAAAATGATCTGGCCCCACCAGGTGTCATCCGCGCTTTCAATGCCTGCGTTTTTCATATTGTTTTCATCATAATACAGCGCGTATCCGTCAGGAATGAACCCGGATAACGTGCTGATCGAATCTCCGACTACCGAAAAATATTTCCCGCTGTAATCCATCGTTTTTTCTCCTTCTGATATTTCTGATCCTTCTGATCTTTTTGATTCTGTTATTTTCCGCCGTACTTCTTCCCACCTTGACCGCATCTCGTCACTATCCTCGCACGGCTCGAACCCTGCACTAAGATATGAGCGGATCGCAGCCAGCCTGAATTCGTCCGTCGTAAGATACGTGTACCTGATCCCGCGCATCTCCAGCTGCGCCAAAGCAAATGACGTCATTGCCGCCCCGATACCGATGCCTCGAAACGCCTCAAGGCAGCAGACCATATGAAGGTAGCCGACGCCGCCGGGATGAAGCACGAACGCGATCGTTGCCACCCTCTCCCCGCCCGGTGCGAGCACGAATATAAGATCGTTCTCCGGGTCAAGGTCGGGGTAGTTTACGATCACAGATCTGAAACACTCATTGCCCGCGGACGGTTCGATAAGCCCCTCTTTGCATATCCGGAGCCAGTCGCTGACCTGCGCCTCGTCACCAGTATAGTACTCGTACGAATACCCATCGGGAAGCGGCAATTCCCTTACCGGAGAAGATTTTCTTATCATCTTAAGCTGCTGTGCCATCTGCATTCACCCGCATCCGCCTGCATCCGCCTTTGTTCAATCCGCAAAAAGTGCGGTCGAATAATACCTGTCCCCGCTGTCCGGCAGAAGCGCAACTATCGTCTTTCCTTTATTTTCGGGCCTTCTCGCGAGCTGTATGGCACCGTAAAGTGCCGCTCCGGACGAAATACCTACGGAAAATCCTTCCATTTTTGCAAGCATTTTAGCTGCTTCAAACGACCCGCACGCAGGTGCTCTGAACACTTCGTCGTAAATATCCGTGTTCAGCACTTCCGGGACAAAGCCTGCGCCTATTCCCTGTATTTTATGCGGGCCGGCTTCACCTCCGGACAATACAGGCGAGTCTTCCGGTTCAAGCGCCACGATCTTAACCTCCGGATTGCGCTCTTTCAGGTATTCTCCCACACCCGTGACCGTTCCGCCCGTACCTGCGCCGGCAATAAATATATCCACTTTCCCGTCCGTATCATTCCAAATCTCAGGACCGGTCGAAGCTTTATGTGCAGCCGGATTTGCGGGATTCACGAACTGCCCGGGGATGAAACCGAGCGGGATCTCACGCGCAAGCTCCTCCGCTTTCTCGATCGCACCTCTCATTCCTTTCTCACCCTGAGTCAGAACGATCTCGGCGCCGTACGCTTTTAAAATATTGCGCCTTTCGACGCTCATCGTTTCAGGCATCGTCAATATCACGCGGTACCCCTTAGCCGCTGCGATCGCTGCGAGCCCGATCCCGGTATTTCCGGACGTAGGTTCGATAATTACCGACCCCTCGCGGAGAAGGCCCTTCGACTCGGCATCTTCGATCATTGCCTTCGCCACGCGGTCTTTAACGCTCCCCGCAGGATTAAAATATTCCAGTTTCACAAGGATCGTCGCTTCAAGTCCCAGTGCCTTTTCTATATTTGTCACCTCAACGAGCGGCGTGTTACCGATAAGTTCCGTGATCCCTTTATAAATTTTAGCCATTTTACGGATCTGCCCCCTGTCATTCCTGCGCGTCAGTGGCGCGTAGCTTTTCTGTTCGCTTATTTCCAGCACGTATCCCTCTCCCGCTCCGGGCTGCCACTCGTAACGGTTTTTCCCCTCGTCCGGGAAAAGGTGCGACATTATCGCCGCAATGACTCCCCCGTGAGTTATAAGCACGCTGTCCTGCCCCGCTGCGATCAGTTCGTTCAGAGCATTCAACACGCGCCCGGCCATTATTATACCACTCTCACCGCCGGGGACAACATTCGATTCATTGTCGCCGCTGATCCATTCTATATAGTCCGGCCGCTCTTTCAATTCATCATAAGAATGCATCTCAAATACGCCCAGATCCATCTCGCGGAACCTGTCGTCGATCCGGTGCCCGGTCGTACCGAACAGTATTTCGAGTGTTTCTTCGCACCTCTTCATCCCGCTGGTAATAAGCTGCATACCGCCCGGATCCGGGTAGTCGATCTCGGCTTTTTTAAGGCGGAGCTCCTCCCTGCCGTTCTCAGTCAGCCCTATATCGGTGCTGCCGCAATAAAGATGCTTTTCGTTGGCTGCGGTCTTCCCGTGCCTTATAAGTACAAGTTTCATTTGAGTTTCTGCTCCAATCCGCAGAATATGCGAATGACGTTGTCCGCGTTCTCCGACAGATAATTGCAGAGCCTTCCGGTCATCTCGCGCCACTGGCGCATATCCGCCCCGAGCGGCACCACTCCGCAGAAAATATCGTTGCAGATAAGAACGCTGCCCTTCCATTCACTTTGATGCCCGCGGAAGATATCGACCGCGTCGCAGCCGTTTTTTACGCACCAAAGAGTGAATTCTTCTATCTTGTTTATGCACTTTGCCCCGAATTCTATTCCTGAATATTCAGAGCATGAATAAATATCTGAATCATCCAGGCCGTACTTCTTCTTTGCATATTCTGTTTTTCCCTGATACGCGCCGCCTATTATCAGATCCATAAAAAATCCTCCTTACCTGCTCTTATCGTATAAGAGCAAACACGGCGATACCGCAAAGTTCACCGAAAGTCAGCGCGTATCCGGAAACGTCCCCGGACATCCCGCCGAGAGAACGAAAAGCGCGGACAAGCGCAAGTACGTAGCCTGCAGCTACCGCTAACGCCGCAAATGCGTACCAGCGGAGGAATATTCCGCCTAAAACTGCCGAAACGGCAAGCATGATCGCGATGACGATGACGTGTGATTTTTTAATACCTTTTCTGTATGCTCCCGCGTATTCGCTCGTGCTGATAGGGCGCAGTACCGTCACGCATATACCCGCCACACACCTTGACACGACCGGTATCAGCAGCAACGTGAAATAATATTTTCTGTCCGCCGGCTGAGCCGCGCAGAAAAGTGCGAACTGCAGCATCACGAGCAGCACAGCATTGATCACCGCGAACGATCCGACGTGAGGGTCTTTTAATATTTTACGGCGTTCTTCCGGTTCCTTCCATGATCTTACCGCGTCGGTGACATCAAGGAATCCGTCCATATGCATGCCGCCCGTTATTAAGATCGGGAAAGCGCATAACAGCGCTCCTGCCACGATGCCCGGCAGCGACAGCCAGTTCGTTATATAGGCGAGCAGCGTCCAGAGTCCGCCGATCATCGCACCGACCACCGGCAGAAACAGCATCATAAGCGGCCTGGCTTCTTCATCCCATTTTTTGTAAGGTATCGGGATCGCGCAGAACATCGTAAGACACATCATAAACGCACGAACGTATTTTTTCAAAGTACAGGCCCTCCTTTATGAAATATCATATTCCCTGCGCACAGTTCGATAACCGTATCGCATACCGCCGCCAGAGCGCGGTCGATCTCCGCCAGCGATGCTCTGTAGCGTTCCGTAACGTCGTCGTACCGAATCGCGTCGGAATAAATATAGTCGGTCACGAATACGGCATTTTCAGCGCCATTCGCCACGTCCAGCAGGCCGTCAACGCACCGCTTCCCTGCGTCCGGGTCAGGCTCCCAGCCGTTCTCTTCCGAAAACATCTCGTTCGTAAGAAGCGCCGTCACACTGTCGATCAGAAACGTCCCGTTCCTTCCCTGACCCAGGCACCGCCCTATGTCGCTGCCGATCTCGAGAGTTTCAAAACCCATTCCGCTGCGGTCGATTATATGTTTATTTATGCGTTCCCGGTCTTCTTCGTCGTACGGGATCATCGTGGCAACGTAGTACTTTTCTCCGCCCTTCGCGAGTCTGGAGGCCAGTTCCTGCGCCAGCCCGGATTTTCCGTTTTTACAGCCGCCAGATATAAGAATGTTCATATTCGGTTCAGCTTCCTTTCACCGAGAACGCGTCTGTACCGCGTATAGCGTCCAGATACGAATCGTTTATTTCCGCCTCTTCGAAAGTGGCCATATCATTTATCACGGCGCATGCGGCGTCGAGCATCATCATCGCCATCGGGCAGCCGCTTCCCTCTCCCAGACGCATTCCGAGGTCAAACAGCGGGCGGAGACGCATCTCTTTCATTGCCGCCATATAACCTATCTCGTATGATGCGTGCGACGGGATCAGGTATTCGCGTACCGCGGGGCACATGCGGCAGGCGCAAAGGGCTGCCACGGCGGAAATGAAGCCGTCAATTACGGCAGGGACGCGTATTGACGCCGCTCCGATGAACGCACCCGCCATCGCCGCGATGTCGAACCCGCCCACCTTCGCAATGACGCCCACAACGTCCCCGGGATCCGGATGATTCAGTTTGATCGCCTTTTTGATGATCCGAATCTTTCTGCGGTACGTCTCATCGGTGACGCCTCCGCCCCTGCCCGTGAGTTCCTCAACGCTCTTCCCGGTAAGCACGGTAAGCACCGCAGACGACGTGGTGGTGTTTCCGATCCCCATCTCGCCTGCTCCGATCACATCAGCGCCTTGCTCAACTGAACTGATCGCAAGCTCTGCGCCGGTCAATATTGCCCGCACGGCCTGTTCGCGCGTCATTGCCGCCGTTTTTGCGATATTTTGCGTCCCGAAAGCTATCTTTCGTGATATAACTGCAGGTTCGGTTATTTCTGCGTTAACGCCAACATCGCACACTTTGAGTTCGCAGCCGAATTTTTTTGCGAGCACCGCAGCGCCTGTCTTTCCGCGAGTAAGATTTATCGTCTGCGCAAGCGTTACAGATCCGGGCGCACTTGAAACACCCTCTTCTATGACGCCGTTGTCCGCGCAGAACACGAGGATGACCTTTTTATCTAAGCTGTTACGGACCTTCCCGGTGATACCCGCGAGCCTGATCGAAAGCTCCTCAAGTCTGCCCAGACTGCCGGGTGGTTTCGCAAGCTTTGATTGACGCTCTAAAGCAGCCTGCATTGACGCCCGGTCAGGTTCCGGAACGGCTCCGGTCAATTTTAAAAGCGCGTCTTCACTATATTCATTTTCGTTTTCAGACAGATGGATCAATTAATACTCGATCCCCTTTCTCGCTATAAGTCCGCTGTCGAACGGATGTTTAGTCTTTCGCATTTCTGTCGCATAATCTGCCATTTCGATGAGCTCCCCGGAAGGATCCCGGCCTGTGAGAACGATCTCGCGTTTTTCTCCTTCTCTTTTCAGGAAACCGATAATATCAGCGTGTGCGAAAAGACCGTAACCGTACGCGGAGACCGCCTCGTCGAGGACGATCATATCGTATTCCTGCGCTGATGCTTCGACCTCTTTTATGAACCCGGAATAGCACTTTTCTATATCCTCTTTCTGCTGACCTGTCATCATTTTATATCTGCCGTAACATAGTTCCGGGTATCGTACCGTGATCGAAGGAACCGATGATAGCACGGCGACCTCGGATGAATTACCGCTTTTGAAAAACTGCGCGAACAATACTTTCATCCCGCTGCCTGCGCCACGTATCGCAAGTCCGCACGCTGCGGTCGTCTTGCCTTTCCCGTCGCCGTAATAAAGGTGTATCATATTCCCTCCTCAAGTATCCTGTAGATCATTTTCATATCGAGCGCTTCCCTTACCGTCTCGGCGAGTTTATCATACTGCGATTCACGGTAGGCGTGTACGTCAAACACTGCGTTTTCGTTAAAGGTAAGTCCACGTTTTTCGTAGAGCGCCGATACGATGCTTTTTGCGATGCCGTTTTCGTCGAACAATCCGTGAATATAGCTGCCGTACACGTTTCCTTTCTGAACGACCGCGCCTGTATTACCGCTCTGCCCCATATGTATCTCATAGCCCCGGTAGTATAGGCCGTTCAGCCCCGCGAACATTCCCGTGATCCCGGAGAACGTTCCGTCCGTCTGAGTGCGCGTTTTGTTTTCTATAAACACCGTATCGATGTCTAAAAGGCCCATTCCGCTGATCGTTCCGCCTCCTTCGGAGAACACGGGATCGCTTATGCTCCTGCCCAGCATCTGAAGCCCGCCGCAGATTCCGAAAACAGGTGTTCCGCGCGACGACTGCTTTAGTATTTCCGCCTCCAGACCGCTCTGTCTTAACCATTTTAGATCGGAGATGGTCGATTTGGTCCCCGGGATGATGATCAGGTCAGGATCGCCGAGTTCGAACAGATTTTTCACGTATCGAAGCGAAACTCCCTGGAAACGGCCGAACGGTGAAAAGTCGGTAAAGTTCGAGATGCGCGGCAATGAAACGACGGCGACGTCGATCTCTTTCCTTGTCCCCGAATTAAGGCGTTCGCTCAGGCTGTCTTCGTCGTCAATATCCAGTTTTACGTACGGTATGACGCCTGCGCACGGGACTTTTACAAGATCATACAACATATCCAGGCCGGGCGCAAGTATCGATACGTCGCCACGGAATTTGTTTATTACCGTCGCTTTCACCATCGCGCGCTCATCGGGTTCGAGCAGACTGACCGTACCGTAGAGCTGTGCAAACACTCCGCCTCGGTCAATATCTCCAACCAGCAGTACCGGCGCCTTTGCCATTTTCGCCATGCCCATATTCACGATATCGTCGCTTTTGAGATTGATCTCCGCAGGACTCCCCGCGCCCTCGATCACGATGACGTCATTGTCCGCAGCCAGCGTTTCGTACGCGTGCATGATATCCGGGATAAGCTGTTTTTTATATTTGAAATAATCCGCCGCACGCATATTGCCGCGGACAAGCCCGTTAACGATCACCTGCGATCCGACGTCCGTAGTCGGTTTCAGAAGTATGGGATTCATCAGGACCGTCGGCTTTATCCCGGCCGCTTCAGCCTGAACCACCTGCGCCCTTCCCATTTCCAGCCCCTCGTCTGTTATGAACGAATTTAGCGCCATATTTTGGGATTTGAAAGGAGCGACGCGCAGGCCGTCCTGCCTGAAAATGCGGCAGAGCGCGGCACACAAAAGACTTTTACCCGCGTTGGACATTGTCCCCTGTATCATTATCGGTTTAGCTTTTATCATAAAACAGTTCCTTTCAGTTAAGAGCTTGTTTTCGCTGTCTTTGCGGATCCGCTACGGTCAAAGAACGCATGGCAGTATTATCGAAAGCCGTATAAGTATCCCGATAAGCAGCATAAACAAAGATGCCACGTACATCAGTTTTCCGGCGCGGTCAACATCTTTCGGCTCGATCTCGCGTATCGGGTCTCCGATGAATTCTTTTTTATGCACTATCCCTCCGTACGTCGCGTCTCCCGCGAGCCTGACTCTCAGCGCTCCTGCACACACCGATTCGGTCTGAGCCGAATTCGGGCTGGCGTGTTTAAATCTGTCGCGGCGGAAAATACGGAAGGCGTTCTTACGGTCAAGCCTGCAAAGCGGACACGCGGCGATCATCAGAATGGCTGAGATCCTTGACGGCAGCCAGTTCACGAAATCGTCGGTCTTCGCCGCGGCCCTTCCGAAATACAAATACTTTTCATTTTTGTAGCCGATCATCGAATCCATCGTATTGACCGCTTTATAGAAAAATCCTCCTGCAGCTCCGAAAAGGATGATCCAGAAGAGCGGTGCTATCACTCCGTCAGATGTGTTTTCAGCTACTGTCTCGACCGCCGCGCGGCATATGCCCTTCTCGTCAAGCACGTCCGTATCTCTTCCCACTATAAATGAGACTGCCTTTCTGGCGCCTTCCGTGTCTCCTGCCTCGAGCGCTTTTTCGACCTTCCTGCTCTCGCGCACCAGCTGTCTTGCGGCGACGAGCTGCCAGCACATTATGCAGTTTACGGCGAAGTACGCGTACTGATGGATGAACCAGAAGCCCAGAAGTACCAACGACGGTATCAGCGTCGATATGAGCGTAACGAAGACCACAGTCAATACGCCGCGTGAAATATCTTTCGGATCACTATTCCCGCGCCTCAGCTTGCGGTCGAAGAACGATATCCATTTTCCTATACCCACGACAGGATGCGGCAGTTTATGCGGGTCGCCGACGAAAAAATCTATCAGAAACCCGATTGCTATTGCCGCCGTCTGGAGGATCAGCCATCTGATCATTCGGATCTGCCCCCCTGCATAACAAAAACGGATACCGGATTCTGAGCGCTCATCATATGGTACCGCCCGGCTCTCTTAGCACGCGACACCTGGATATTGACAACGTCGAATGTCTCGAATCCGAACGTTCGCGCGCATTCGAGCAGTTCCGACTGAGTCTCTAACGTGACTGTAGTTGCCACGATCCTGACGTCCGGATTTTTACTGATCAGCACGGACAATATCTCGCGTATATCTCCCGAACTTCCTCCTATGAATGCGTGCGTAGGCGCGGGGAG